>JAABUN010000237.1_pt1 | contig 146644 bp, 143 predicted proteins | sample 5559311 | NCBI WGS metagenome assembly JAABUN01 (sample SAMN10711877, study PRJNA513370) | rock metagenome | isolation source: Antarctica rocks | place: Antarctica: Victoria Land, Siegfried Peak sud
AGCGCGGAGAACAATTTGCTTTTCTAAGACGGTTTTTATGCACGATCTTGTAATTGGGCTATTTATTAACCGCTACGAGTTTTGTTTGTCAATTTAATACCTCATCAACACTTCTAAAACATCTCCCTCTCTGCATGTGAAACCGGAATTGGGGATGTACCTAACGGTGAAGGTGTTTATGGCTTGCGTCGGGCTTTAGCCATAGCTGGAGCGGAAAGTCAGCTAATTACGCTGTGGTTAGTCGATGATTTTGCCACCAAAGACTTGATGATGAAATATTACCAGCGCTTGCAGAAAAATGTGGGCAGAAGTGCAGCTTTACGCCAAGTTCAGCTAGAATTTCTCAAAAACCCTGATTATCAACGTCCTTATTATTGGGCTGCTTTTATCCCTTCTGGTGAAGGGGCGAGTTTAAAGGCTAATCCTTGAATAAATATATAAAGACGTTTGGGCGAAACGTCTCTACACCGAAAAATGATTCCCTCAAAACGAACTTATCTATATAGTGCTACTAAGAATTGCGATCGCTCTATCTATCTAAAATGCTACATTTGACGACGCATTTTTATATGATGCAAACGCGCTCCATCTACTGAAACCACTGTAAATTCTAGATGATCGTAAGTTAAAGTAGTCCCGACTGGAGGAATTTTTTGCAACTGATACAGCAAAAAGCCGCCCAAAGTTTGGTATTCGTTTCTCAAAGGCAGATTTAATTTTAATAGTTCGTTGAGGTCTTCTAAATTCATCTGCGCTTGTACCAGATAAGTCTGCTCGTCCAAGCTTTCAATCAAGAATTCATCATTGCTTCCTGGTTCCCCAGTATCGCCAATAATTTCCGCAACTAAGTCTTTAATAGTTACTAAGCCAACAATGCCACCAAACTCGTCAACTATCATCACCATCGATAAATGAACTCGTTGCATCATCGGCAATAGTTCGCTCAATGTGGTGTGTTCGGGGACAAACCTAGCAGGACGAATCAACGATTTTAGCGGTGTTTCTAAAGCAAGCTTACCTGCAACCAAAGGCGTTGCCAATTCCTTAAACTCAATAATGCCGCAGACATCATCTAAAGATTTGCCAACTACGGGATAGCGAGAATGTCCAGTTGCTGTCACTACTTGCAACAGCGACTCAAAGGTATCGTTGATTTGTAAAGACACAATGTTGTTGCGTTGAACCATTACTTCGGCTGCTGTAACATCACCAAACTCAAACACATTATTTAGTAGTTCTCTAGCCCTAGCTTTTAAGCCTGTAGATTCGCGCTCGGTCGCAATAATTAGCTGCAATTCTTGCGGCGATACAGGGGTTCTCCAGCCTTGACCTGTATAGTTAATGCCTCCTAGTCGCAACAGCCAACGAGTAGATTGGTTAATTATCCAAATCAATGGATTAAATAAACGAGCGATCGCTTTTATAGGTGGAGCCAAAAATCGCGCTAACTGCTCTGGATAAAGTAAAGCTACAGATTTTGGACATAATTCGCCTAAGACAATTTGCAGGTAAGCAACTAATAAAAAAGCGCTAGGAATTGATACCGAATGAATGATTAAACTCCGCATCCCTCGATCTAAGGGCAAGTTTTCAATCCCTGACGCAACTAAAGTTCCCATTGTACTTTCGCCAATCCAGCCGAGAGCAAGGCTTGAAAGTGTAATACCTAGCTGAGTGGTTGATAACAGGCGATCGATGCTTTTTTGTAGAGTTTGTACGGCAAAAGCTTCAACGTCTCCAGCCTCTACCAATTGATGAATGCGCGATCGCCTAACGGTGACTAAAGAAAATTCCGCAGCCACAAAAAAGGCATTGATGGCAATTAATCCGAAAACTGACAATAATCGTAGCAAAATATCTGCCTGGGTGAGTGGAGCAAAACCATTCAGCGCCAAAATATTTAAAGCAAAGGCAAACATCAGCAATTTTTATTTAGGTGAAAGGCAAAAGGCAGAATTTTGTACTTATCTACTGCGATCGCGCTAGTCAATTTTTAACTTAATTATATACCTACTCATTTTTGGTTAAGCTGGACAAGGTAGCAATTACAGCAGTGCCAATCTTTTCTTGCAGTAGGCAGTTGCTAAGATAAGAACCTGACGCAATCCCTAATAGAGTAATGACAAGAAACGGTATCGGTATTCGCACGGCGCAACTAAGAAGTCACCGTGTGGTAGGTCAAATTCATGTATACGATGGTGCAGGCAAAGGTAAGTCTCAAGCCGCTTTGGGAGTAGTTTTACGCTCAATTGGTTTAGGAATAAATAGTAATGTTGCTACCCGCGTTTTGCTTTTGCAGTTTCTCAAAGGCTCCGAACGTGCCTACGATGAAGATGGAGCAATTGAAGCGCTGCAACAAGGTTTTCCGCATTTAATCGATCAAGTCCGCACGGGTAGAGCAGAGTTTTTTAATAAAGAGCAAATTACCCGCTTTGATCGCATTGAGGCAATTCGCGGCTGGGATGTTGCTAAAGGAGCGATTTCCAGTGGTTTGTATTCAGTGGTAGTTTTAGATGAACTCAACCCCATGCTTGACTTGGGTTTGTTGGATGTAGAGGAAGTTGTCAAAGTGCTGAAGTCCAAGCCAGAGGAGTTAGAAATTATTGCCACAGGTAGGGCTGCACCGCCGCAATTACTCGATATTGCCGATTTACACTCGGAAATGAAGCCCCACTACCACCCCACCGCCGCCGCTCTAGGAATTTCGGGCATAGAAATTTATACTGGTGCAGGTAAAGGTAAGTCTACTAGCGCTCTTGGTAAGGCGTTGCAAGCGATTGGTAAAGGTATCAGTCAAGATAAATCGCACCGCGTCTTAATTATGCAATGGCTCAAAGGTGGGACGGGATATACCGAAGACGCTGCGATCGCGGCTTTAAAACAAAGTTACCCGGATTTGGTTGATCATCAACGCTGCGGACAAGATGCGATCGTCTGGCGCGGACAGCAAAAAGAGCTTGATTATGTAGAAGCAGAAAGAGGTTGGGAAATTGCTAGAGCAGCGATTTCTTCTGGTTTATATAAGACAATCATTTTAGACGAACTTAATCCTACAGTAGACTTAGAATTGCTCGAAGCGCAGCCAATTGTTCAATCATTGCTCCGCAAGCCACGCGATACGCAAATTGTCATTACTGGGCGCTGTCACAATCCACCTGCTTATTTTGACCTAGCAGGAGTACATTCGGAAGTATTTTGTCACAAACATTATGCTGATACTGGTGTAGAACTTAAGCGCGGTGTTGATTTTTAACTAAATTATGGAAACAAGTACTCTAGATTTGATTACAGCCGGACTTGCAATTACTATTTTTGTTGGCGGTTTAGTGATGATGTTTACAGATATTTTTACTAAAAAAAGTAAGTAAGTCAGCAGATGGATGAAAAATAAATTGCTGAGGGTAGAGGATGAGAATGAAGGTATAAATTTTACCTAACTTGTCGTCATGAATCGCTATCAAAAAAATCGCTCCATCGAGCGAAGTCTTCAAGAATACTTACGGGGTATTGTGGGTGGACTACTATTTAGCTTGCCTTTACTTTACACAATGGAAGTATGGTGGGCAGGCTTTACAATGCACCCTTTGCGGCTACTACTGTACGTTCTAGCTACTTTTACTTTATTACTAGGATATAACCGCTATGCGGGGTTGAGGTACGATTTTACACCTCTGGAAGTAGCCGTTGACTCGGTAGAAGAAATGGGGTTAGGTATAGCAACTTCTGTAGTTATTCTCTGGCTCTTAGGGCAAATTACTACAGAAATGCCAGGAAGCGAAGTTGCAGGCAAAATTATCATTGAATCGATGACTGTCGCAATTGGTGTTTCTATTGGTACTGCTCAGTTAGGCGGTAGTAGTGGAGGTGACGATGGCGATACAGGAATGGAGGCAACTCCACGAAAATCAAATTCTGGGCCATTTTTCTCAGAAGATGTCGATTTTATGGGACAATTGGCTACTTCGACTTGCGGATCTGTTTTATTTGCCGCGAATGTTGCACCGACAGAAGAAATTATCGTCATTGCTACTCAAACTACGGCTTTAAAACTGCTGGGTATGGCTGTACTTTCAATTATTTTAGGCGCAATGATACTTTTTTATAGCGATTTTAGCGGGGCGCAGAGCTTTAGTAAAAGTAGGGAAATAAAAACAGTATTTGGTGGCGCGGTAATTACTTATGCGATCGCTCTTGTTGTCTCGGCGGCGATCTTGTGGGTTTTTGGACGCTTTGACGACACTGCGGCGATCGTTTGTCTAGCGCAAACCGTAGTCCTGGGACTTGCTGCTACTTTAGGTGCTTCGGCGGGGAGGCTACTATTACAGTGATCAAAAAAAATTGGTTAGAGTGGTTTGTCTTTGCTGTGAGTCTTGCGAACGTACTTTGTACGTTGGGAGTTCTTGTATATGACGGTGCAACTTCCGCCAAGACACCCGCTAATATTGAATTAAGGCTAGGAAAGCCACAGCCGCAAGCAGACCGCTTCATGATTCCTATTTCTGTAATAAATAGCGGTGATACTACAGCCGAAAGCGTCCAAATTGAGGTAACTTTGGGAAGTGCTGGTAGAGAGCAAGAAAACGCTCAATTTCACATTGCTTTTCTTCCTCGCCACTCTAAGCGTAAAGGCTGGGTAACTTTTCAAACCGATCCGCGCACCGTAAAGGAGATGACAGCGCGGGTGCTGGGATTTGAGCAACCTTAATCGCAGCAGCGATATACATCAAACAAAAATATATTAGACCTCTTGCATGGGTGAGATTTTGAACAAAAGGTTTATTGGCTATCATCAATACTAGAAATAGTCAAGTAAATGATTTTATCTATCCTAAAAGATAGGAACCTTTTTTGAGGAGAAAAGTCTTCTTAATCAACACGCACACAACAGTTTACTAGAAAAAACAGGTATTTATGGCTAATTGGAAGTCTGGAACAGCCGCGCTAATGGCATTAGCAATTACAAGCACAAGCGCACCAATATTCAGCAATGCGTCAGCTTCTGCTCAACTTTTCCCATCGCAAAGAAGTAATACAAGTAATACGACTAATACTACCCAAATTACAATTCCGACTGGGACTACTATTCCTGTGCGCTACAACAAGGCAGAAAAAATTGTTGTTAGTCCGACAGAAAGTATGGCAGTAACTTTGACCGTAGCCAGCAATATCATTAATAGAAACGGTACTATACTAATCCCCGCCGGAAGTACAATTGAAGGCGAGTTGCAGCCTGCTACCAATGGTTCTCAATTTGTAGCTAGGACTTTGGTTACAAATAACCGCCGCCAGTCAATTGATGCGACATCTAGAGTAATTAGCCAAACTAGCGTTAGTAGCGGCTCTAAAACAAGAAATATCCTGAAAGGTGCAGCCGTAGGTGCAGCCGCATCCGCCGCTTTAGGAGCCTTGACAGGCGATCGCGCCATTGCGACAGAAGAAGTATTATTAGGTACAGGAGCGGGTGCATTGGGTGGAGCGTTGCTACGAGGCAAAAAAGCTGATGTAGTAGTTATTGAGCGGGATACAGATTTGGATATAACCTTGCGCTCTAATTTGGCATTGCGTTAAGCATGGCACGAGTAGATGAGATTTTGGACTTCTGGTTTGGAAGTCCTCAAGCGGTAGATTATGGTAAAGAGCGATCCTTTTGGTTTACCAAAAACCTAGAATTTGACCAAGAGTTAAGACTCCGCTTCTTACCTGACTACGAGCAAGCAGCAGGGGGTGAATTAGACTACTTACAAGATTCACCCCTTGGCTATTTGGCGCTCATTTTGTTATTAGATCAGTTTGGGCGCAATATGTTTCGGGGTACGCCAAAAAGTTTTGCCACCGATGCCAAAGCGCTGTCTGTAGCACGTAAGGCTATAGATCGAGGATGCGATCGCGTTTTACTCCCAGTCCAGCGCTGGTTTATCTACTTGCCGTTCGAGCATAGCGAAAATCTTGCCGATCAAGAACGGTGTGTCGAACTATTTGCAACTTTGTCTGATGACCCCGCAAGTGCAAATACCATCGATTACGCTATTCGTCACAAGGCGGTAATCGAGCGGTTTGGACGCTTTCCCCATCGCAACAAAATTCTTGGTAGGGAGACTACACTGGCAGAAGCAGAATTTCTAACTCAACCAGGCTCATCGTTTTGATCTAATCATCTGGTAGCATAATATTAGGCTGTTAAGTAACGTCTGTAATAAGTAGGTTATAATTTAGCAGCCAATAGTCAATTATCCTGCCGTGGCCGAGTGGATTAGGCAACAACCTTCTAAGTTGTACCACGGGGGTTCAAATCCCTCCGGCGGGGCTTAATTTAATCAACGAATAATTGTTTGTTGATTAGGCAAAACTACAGGCATAAACACTTAGCGGCAAACCCTACTAAAAGGTAGCGAAAGCCGCTCTGAATAAGACTCCCAGCTTATCTGTAAATGTTCGATAATAGAGATAAGTCAAAGAGTAAAGCAATAGCTAAATGAGAATACAGTCAGCAGTATTAGTACATTTAGGGTTTGGTAAGTATGTACGTTCCGACCAAGTTACCGCCGTCATTCCAATAGAAGAAGATAGAGGGCCAGGCAGAAGGACTTTTGTACAGGTACAAGGTCAGAAAGACCCGGTGGTTGCCTCCCGCGCTGAAGACTCCATCGTGCGCGACTTAGTGCAAGAACCCCGCGAAGTTACCCAGTCACGCCAGCAACAAGAGATCCTCCACGACTTATTATTAGACCTCGACAATGTCAATAAAACAGTCAGACGGATTGCCCGCGATGAAGGCGGTTTAGATTTAGAACGATTAGCGCAACGCATCCGCGAAGTTCTAGAAAACTAAGACGTTAGGCGCAGGATCATAATTCTGCGCCGCCAAGCTTCTTTTTCAGTCCTAGTTTATTTGCACTCTACATTTTTAATTAAATGAACTCAGGCACTATACTCCAAAACCTTCCCACTATTGAGACATCGCAACCTAAGTTGTGGATGCCTGATCGCGTTATATTCACTCCCGCAGCCCTAGATGAGCCTTGGGGACAGCAGCTTTACAAGCGGGTGCAAAGTTTTGATCTACCTGTAGAGGAGTTACCCCGCAACCGCTTAACGGGCTTACGCGGCGAAACGCCCCGCGAAACTTACGACCTTGCTAAACGTACCTTAGCGGTGGTTACGGCTCCCCCTAGCGCGTTCAAGCTTAGTCCTATTCCCCCGTCGGCAGATTGGCAGTTTCACATTGCTGAAGGCTGTCCAGCCCACTGTCAGTACTGCTATTTAGCAGGTAGTCTGCAAGGCCCGCCAGTAATTCGCGTCTTCGCCAATTTGCCGCAAATACTAGCAAATTTGGCTGCTTACGAGCGCCCAGGGGAAGCTAAAAGCTTTGAAGTTAGTTGCTATACTGACCCATTGGGAATTGAGCATTTGACAGGTAGTTTGGCTGAAGCTATCCGCTACTTTGGGACGCGGGAAGATGGTTATTTACGTTGGGTTTCCAAGTTTGACGCAGTAGATAACTTATTAGATTTACCTCATAACGGTCATACGCGCTGCCGGGTAAGTGTCAATGCTGCTCCTGTTCCTGGGCGTTTTGAGGGCGGTACAGCTAAAGTAACGGCACGACTTGCGGCACTACGAAAATTGGCGCTACCGCGAAGTCTTGGTGGCGGTGGTTATCCTGTAGGAATAGTCATTGCCCCAATTATGCCGGGTGAAGATTGGGAGTTGCATTACACTCAGCTTTTTGATGATATTTCTGCTGCGCTTGATTTTGATTGTGATTTAACTTTTGAGCTAATTTCTCACCGTTTTACCCCTGGCTCAAAAGAAGTATTGCTTAGTTGGTATCCTAATACCAAGCTAGATTTGGACGAAGAAAAGCGCAGCGTCAAGCGCAACAAGTTTGGCGGTACAAAGTATGTCTACACTGCCGATACTATGAAATTACTGCGCCGCTTTTTTGAAGGCGAGATTCAAAAGCGATTTTCTCAAGCCCGTCTGCTTTACTGGACTTAGTTAGGGCGCGTTTTTAATAAATCTCTCGTAAGCAGCTTTTCGTTCGGGAGTTGCAGAGCTTAGACATTCTTTATGAATGCGATCTAAACTTTGCAAATACTCCTGATTTTGGCTTAAAACTTCGTTGCTGGCAGTAGAATTAATCAAAGATAATTGAGCGCGTAGAGGTAGTTGGCGGAAAGCTTCTAAGCGTTTTTCTAAAGATGACATAAACGTTAATTAGTAATTGAAATTATTTCTCGCCCATAGCTGCTAATCGAGCTAAGGCTTCTTCCATTGCTGGCGGTAATTGGCGCATAATTTTACCTTTTTCTCGATCTATTGCAACTAGCGTCACTTGCGCCGATACATATAAGTCTTGAAAATCAGGGGATTGAATTTGATAATCCCAATTCATCCTAACGCCGCTAACATCCATCATGCGAGTTTTTACTACGGCTGTCATCCCTAGTTGAATCGGGCGATGATAGCGGATAGAAAGCTCTACAACAGGCAACTCGCACCCCATAGCAACTAAAGCTGCATAATCTACACCAATTGAGCGCAAGCATTCTACTCGTGCTTCTTCTAGCCAAGCTACATACGCACCATGCCAAACAACTCCGGCATAGTCTGTATGATGGGGTTGCGCCCGAATTGCATACTCAAACCAATTTTCAAAAGCTATTAAGGGTAAGTTTTGAATTGCCCCGGTAGGTGGTAGTTGGGGAGACTGATTTTGTGACACTGCTTAAGATGACTCCTAATTTGTCCCTGTTGATATTATGGGATTGCTTGGCTTTTGTAACTATGAAATAACATGAAATTCCGTCTCGGTTGTGCTGTTTGGTCTTATAAAGGTTGGGTGGGGGATTTTTACCCGCCAAAAAGTCGTAGTAGTGAGTTTTTGAGGCTTTATAGCGATCGCCTTACGACAGTTGAAGGCAATACTACTTTCTATGCCATTCCAAACCAAGATACTCTAGCGCGATGGGTAGCAGAAACGCCGCCAAGTTTTAAATTTTGCCTGAAGTTACCCAAACAGTTTACTCATCAAGGTTTGTTACAGCCTTTTATTGCTGGCGCATTAAGCTTTTTAGAGCAAATGCAGACATTAGGCGATCGCTTAGGGGTAATTTTTGCTCAACTACCTCCTAGTTACAGCCCAGAATTACTAAACGATTTAACAACTTTTCTCGAAGCTTGGGCGCACACTCAAGCACCCCTTGCTTTAGAAGTTCGTCATGCTGATTGGTTTATTGAGCCTCATAATAACAAGCTAACAGCTATTTTACAAAGGTCAGGAATCGGTAGAGTATTGCTTGATTCTCGTCCTATCTACAATGCACCAGACGACGCGCAGTTACATAGCGAAAGACGTAAACCCAATTTACCCGTAAATTTTAGCGTGACTGCACCTTTTAGTTTAATTCGTTTCATTAGTCACCCGCAGCAGCAATTTAATCAGACTTATTTAGAAGATTGGGTTAGTTTTTGCGATCGCACTTTGCGTCAAGGTACGCAGATTTACTTTTTTGTTCATTGTCCGGTTGAAGTGCGATCGCCTCACAATGCTCGTTACTTTAACCAGTTATTACAACAGCATAAAGTATCTGTACCGCCCTTACCTTGGGATGAAATTGACGAGCCTACACAACTTAAGCTATTTTAATTTCCAGAGCTTATAGTAGAGTGGTGTACTATGTCTATCCTAAAGATTACTCTGCTATTCATCTACTGCAATTTAGGTAAAAGTTATTTCAATCTCTTAATTAATGATGTTTTTTTTGTACCAAAAGCTTAGGTTTATTTTAATATGAAATTTATAAAAATTAACAAAGAGCCATTTTTTGATAATGAAGATATTTCAAGTGGGAACTCTAACTTAAACAAATCTATTAATCAATCTTTTGACAATGAGGATATTGTAAGTTACAACTCCAACACGAACGAATCTGTCAATCAGTCTTTTATTCATTCTGAGAATATACAAAATGAACAGAATTTTAACGTATCGATTTTAGGAATAGAAAACCAGATTAAAAAGCTCCAAACTAGAAGATGGTTTTACAATTTATTTTTACTAACTTCAGCAATATTTATTACTCTGGTTATATTAGACGACTTAGGTGTTCAATCTTTTATTAAATTAAATGGCTTATCGCTAAAACTAAAATTAACAATACTATTACCTATAATAATTAGCTGTTTTATAATTTTAGATTTTAAAATACAACTAAACAGTTTGAGTCAATGGTTGTCATATTTAAAAAAATCTCAGCTTGAGAAAAATGTGCAAAAGCCTGAATTAAAACCATCTGGGAACAAAGAAAGTTTTATGTCGCGAATTAAAAAAATAACTATTGATGCTCCTGCTGATTTTTCTACTAACTACGAGAAATATCTGTGAGGAGAAAACAGTATTGGGCAAGATATTTGTTGATATAGGATTTATATTTGCACTAATTAACAAAAAAGATCAGTATCACAAAAAGGCTTTAGCGTTGGCAGACAAATTTGAAAATAATCAGTGGCTGATGACAGAAGCAATTTTACTAGAGATAGGTAATGCTCTAGCAAAAAACTATAAGTTACAGCAATTGAATTTATTGAAGAGTCTTTAGTTTCAGACGAAGTTGAAATTATTAAGATAACTCCTGATTTATTTACCCAGTCTTTGATGTTGTACAAGTATCCAGATAAAAAATGGGGTTTGGTTGATTGTATCTCCTTCGTTGTAATGCGAGAAAAAGGAGTAACTCAAGCTTTAACTTTTGATGAGCATTTCTCGCAAGCAGGCTTTCAGGTATTAACAATTGATTAATGTAAATAGCAAAAACTATTAAAATAATAAAATATGGAAAATCTAACCCAACAAAAATGTACTGCTTGTCACAAAGATGCACCCCGCGTCACAGAGGCAGATATAGCTGAACTTAAGCCACAAGTCCCCGATTGGCAAATTATTGAAGTTGAGGGACAATCGCGCTTAGAACGTACTTACAATTTTCCTGATTTTGCCCGTGCGATCGCATTTACAAATAAAGTTGGTGAAGCCGCCGAAGCTGAGGGACATCACCCCGCTTTACTGACAGAATGGGGAAAAGTAACTGTAACTTGGTGGACGCACGCCATTTGTGGATTGCACCGTAACGATTTTATTATGGCAGCGAAAACAGACCAAATCGCCGCAAATTAGTGAGCGATCGCGCCGCCAGTTGCCTTAGCTTTCTTAAAGAAAATAATTGCTAACCCACTCAACAACAACGCAAAACCGATAAAGTAAAAACAGTCGTTAAACGCCATTATGTAAGCTTCTCGGCGGACGAGGTTGCTGATAGTTGCGATCGCGCGATTGTTCGCCGTACTCAAATCTGCACCGCGACTGATAAAATATTGAGTTAATTGGTCGATGCGCTGTTGCGTATTTGGATCGTACAGTGAAACTCCTTCCCCTAAACGATTGGAGTGAAATTGCTCTCGCCTAGTCAGTAATGTTGCTAAAGCTGCAATTCCAATCGAACCGCCCAAGTTACGCATCATATTAAATAAACCAGAAGCAGAACCTGCTTGCTCTCTTTCAATTCCGGCGGTAGCAAGGGTTGTCAGAGGTACAAAAATCAACGGTTGTCCGATCGCCCGCACGAGTTGCGACCATTTCAATTCGTCAATACCTGTATCGTGCGTCATGGTGGAATTCATAAAACAGCTAACAGCAAACAGGCTGACACCGATCGCAATCAAAAGCCTACTATCAAGACGCTGCATCAACTTTGGCACTAAAGGAACAATCAGCAATTGGGGCAATCCTAACCACGCAATTACTTCACCAATTTGCAACGGGTTGTAACCCTGAATTTGGGCTAAATACAATGGCAAAATATACACTGAGCCATATAGCCCTATACCCAAAGAAACATTGACAATACTAGCCAAACCAAAGTTACGTCTTGCTAACAAACGTAGATTGATAAAAGGTTGCTTGCGGGTAAGTTCAATATAGAAGAAGGCTGTTAAAAAAATTGCTGCAACTATAGATAACCGGAAAATTAACGGCGAACTAAACCAATCTTTACGAGTTCCTTCTTCTAAAACTACTTGCAACGATCCTAAACCAATCGCCATTGAGGCAATGCCAAACCAGTCACCCTGTTTGATCAGATGCAGTTGCTGAGGTTGAGGACTAACAGCATACCAAACGGCACTTACCAGCATGATTCCGGGAATCACATTGAGATAAAAGATGTAGTGCCAGCTAAAGTTTTCTGTCAACCATCCTCCCACCGTAGGGCCAATGGCGGGAGCAAATACCGCCGTAATTGCAAACATAGCCATGCCAATTGGCTGCTTGGCAGGCGGTAATGTGGTCAAAAGGATTGTCAAAGCCATCGGGATTAATACGCCCCCCGTAAAGCCTTGCAAGGCACGGAAAACAATCATTGAAGGCAGATTCCATGCCCACGCACAGCAGACAGAAAAGAAAATAAAAGCGATCGCATTAGCTAGCAAATATAAACGGGTGGAAAATACCCGCGCCAACCATCCAGTTAACGGAATTACAACAATTTCCGCTACCAAATAGGCGGTAGAAATCCAAGAACCTTCTTCTAAGGTTGCCCCCAAAGCTGCTTGAATATCTTTGAGCGAAGCATTGGTAATCTGAATATCTAGCACTGCCATAAATGCGCCTAGCATAGCTCCCCCCACAGCAATCCAGCTTTTGAGGGGAACCCCGTGCGATCGCACATTTGGTTGTCTAACTGCGCCTGTATCCGTCACTGCCGTACTTCCTGGTTAAACTAACTAGCATCCGCCGGGATAATGCCTTTTTGTTGATAAATTGAACGAGTCGCTTGTCTAATTTTGGGTAAATATTTAGCAAAAAGTAGAGAACCTAAGATACAAAAAACTCCCCCAATCATTAATGTATTTGGCGCACCTATGCGCTCTGCAAGAATGCCACCAAATAAATTGCCAAAAGGGAACATTCCTAAAAGTGCCATTGTAAATAAGCTCATAACTCGTCCGCGTTTATCATCTTCAACAATGGTTTGAATGACTGTATTGCTAGACGAAATTTGCAAAATTGAACCCAAGCCAACAATTAACAACATCAACATAGAAACCCATAACGTGCGAGATAAAGCAAACACAATAATGCCGACTCCGCACAGTGCTGGCGCAAAGGCAATTATTCTCCCTAAACCAAGTACACTTTTGCGCGTACTTAAATAAATTCCGCCAATTAATGCTCCTACTCCTGACGCTGAAGTGAGAAAACCTAAAGTATGAGCATCGCCGCCTAAAATTTTCGTAGCAAAAATGGGAATCAAGGTCATATAAGGTGTTGCCATTAAGCTAAATAAGGCTAATAGCAATAAAACTGAGCGAATTAACGGCGAATTGTAAGAGTATATAAATCCTTCCTTGATTCTTTGCAGCGCATTACCTGTTTTAGGAAATTTCTTTTTGGGCTTAACATTCATTGCTAATAAAGCGGCAATTACGGCTATATAACTAACGCCGTCAATCAAAAAACAATAACTTGCCCCAACTCTAGCAATCAAAATACCAGCGATCGCCGGGCCAATTAACCGCCCCCCATTTACCAGCGAAGAATTAAGAGCGATCGCACTAGCCAAATCCGCTCGGCGTTCTACCATTTCTGGGACAAAAGTTTGCCTAGCTGGAGCATCCAAAGCATTAATTACGCCCTGAAATAAGCTCAAAAAGATTATATGCGAAATACTTATCATACCCGTTAGGGCTAGTGCGGCTAGGGCTAAAGACTGAATCATCGCCAACACTTGCGTAATAACTAATATCTTGCGCGTGTTCCAGCGATCTACCATTACCCCACCAAAAGGAGCCAAAAACAAACTAGGAATTTGACTTGTAAACCCCACTACACCCAGCAATAAAGGCGAATTGGTTAGCTGGTAAACAAGCCACACTGTAGCAACTTGAGTCATCCAACTACCAATTAAGGAAATACCTTGTCCAGCAAAAAATAGTTGATAATTCCTAGATCGCAAGGCAGGTATATTAAAGCGAAAATTATTTAATGTTTTAGTCATATTTGCCACCCTATACACCTAGAGTTTGCTGATAGTGACTGGCGATCGCCTCTATCTGCTGGAGTGTTTAGATTTGCAACGGCAAAGAGCGGCATAAAACTTCCAGTTTCCCTACTTAATTGTCACTTCTACTTCCGCAGACATTCCTGGAGTAATCCGCGACTCATAACCTTTAATGCTTTGAGCATCAAGGACGATCTTGACTGGAACGCGCTGGACAATTTTAGTAAAGTTACCTGTAGCATTATCTGGTGGTAGTAAGGCAAATTGAGCGCCGGATGCTGGCGCTATGCTATCTAAGCGCCCCCTAAAAGTATGATGGGGAAAAGCATCAAGGGTGACTTCCGCTTCTTCATTGGGCTGCATATTCTCTAGCTGTGTTTCTTTAAAATTAGCAACTACCCAATATTCGTTACCTACAACCGCCATTAATGGCGTTCCTGGTTGAACTCTCTGCCCAACTTCTACAGATTTACGCCCAATTCGTCCGCTACTAGGCGCAGTAATGTTGATATAAGATAGCTGTAACTGAGCATCTTTAAGACTAGCTTCTGACTGCGCGATCGCAGCTTTGGCAGCTTGGTACTGGCTTCTATTGACATCAGTTTGCACCCCAGTAGCCGTTGCTTGTTGCAATTTACCTCTCGATTCTGCTAGTAGCGCTTGCGCTCTAGTTACGCCTTCTTGTGCCTGGGCGAGTTTTGCTTGAGCTTGAGCTACTCCTTGTTGGGCGGAGGTTACTTGCGCTCTTGTCACTTCATAGGTTGCTTTGGCAGTATCTAGCTGCTGACGCGCGATCGCACCTTGCTTAAATAAAGCTTGATAGCGATTGTAGTCTACTTGCGCCCTTTGCAAGTTTGCTTGGGCTTGTGCTACTTGGGCTTGGGCGGCGGGAATCCCAGCAGTAGCTTCATTGACCGAAGCTTGCGCTGATGCAATAGACGCGATCGCGCTATTAACATTTCCTTGCGCTTGACTCGTTTGGGCTTGGGCATTTTGCGATGCCAACCCAATATTTACTTGGGCTGTATCTGCTTGACGGCGAGCCGTTTCTATGGCTGCTTGTGCCTGCAATTGTTTGGTTTGATAGTCTCTAGGATCGAGCTTTACTAACAGTTGTCCTTTCTTGACTAACTGGTTATCGTCAACCAAAACTTGCTCTACTGTACCGGGAATTTTTGTACTAACTTGATAAATATGTCCTGTTACCGTCGCGTTATCCGTTTTTTGATGGGTAGATGCGTACTGCCAATAGTTATAGCCAAATCCACTAGCCGCGATCGCGCCTATACCCAACGCCGCCAAAATTAATGGTTTTGAGTTCCTCTTTTTATGCCTTGATTCCCCAACCGGAATTCTATCCTTCTCCTCAGCTTTTGGCGCTTCTGGTAACGAAATTTGGATTGTAGGAGTTTTGGCAATTTCCACTGCTTGATTATCTACTTCTTTCTCCAAAAGCGCTATTTTCTTGCTGTTCAAGGATGTATCATTGCTCTCCATAACATTGCTCTCCAAAGGTTTTAAGGTTTAGTTAGTAAAAAAATATTTAGGACACGTAATATTAACTCAGAACTTGTTTGTAGTCTATTATCTCGCGCGCGTAATATTATTAAAACAGAAAGATTACTGATTGTTCGCCTACCGAGTGGCTAGTTTATAAGTATATCTGCGGGTATATTTAAGACATATTAGAAATAGCGCGATCAATCAGCTCAGACATTTTTTCGCGATCTTCGTTACAAATGCCTTGCATTGCTTTGTCTCGCATTTCCGCAGCAATCGGGGGTAAAACACCTTCTAATTCTTTCCCAGCGTCTGTAAGCCAAATGCGCCATATGCGGCGATCGCGCGGGTCTCTTTCTCGACGAATTAATTGGCGCTCTTCCATGCGATCGAGTACGCCTGTTAAAGTCCCACCTACTTGTTGTAGCTTGTCACCAATACTTGAAGTCGGTAAGCCATCTTCTATCCACAAACAGCACAACACCAGCCAATGAAATGGAGTCAAGCCAAACGGCTCTAATCGTTCGGAAAAAGCACGGGTTAAAAGCTGCGATAGCAGTTTAATTCGATAACCCATGTTATACGGTGCTAAAATTTGCTGCCACTGGCATATAGGCTCAACAGGCGTAGAAGGCATTTCCAAATTACTTAGGGTACTTACTATTATAACTTTATTTTTTTGCCAGCCTTACTCGATCGAGCAGAATAAATTTACAGTTCGTAATTTTTTCTAAACTAGAAAGAGTAAAGCTAATCGTTACCTCATAATAATGCCCCTGCGACCGGATCAACGTACCAAATTAGACAATACCGACGATCAGCAGTTTTATGCCTATCCGCGACTGGTGACTCATGTAGATGAAGGCTTTATTCGTCAGCTTACCGAGTTATACCGAGAGCGGTTAAAACCTGATACGTATATCTTGGATATGATGAGCAGTTGGGTGTCGCATTTACCCGACGAGATGAAATTTGCTCGCGTGGAAGGACATGGACTTAACGGCGAGGAATTAGCAAAAAACCCCCGATTGGACAGCTACACAGTCCAGAATCTGAACGCTGATCCTAAACTCCCCTTCAACGATAATTACTTTGATGCAGTGCTTAACTGCGTTTCCGTACAGTATTTACAATACCCAGAAGCTGTATTTGCCGAAATTTACCGCATTCTTAAGCCGGGTGGAGTAGCAATATTTAGCTTTTCTAACCGGATGTTTTATGACAAAGCAATTCAAGCTTGGCGAGAAGGATCGGAAAATAGCCGCGTCGAGTTAGTAAAAAGCTACTTCCAGTCTGTACCAGGATTTAGTGCGCCGGAAGTGATTAGTCGTCAAGCAACATCGCCCAATTTCCTCCAGTGGTTAGGTGCAGGCGGAGGCGATCCTTTCTATGCTGTAATTGCATACCGCAGTTAATTAGAACAATCGTAGTAAAAGACTATTGTCGAAATAACCGTGATAATCGGCTAAAAAGCCTTCAGGAGGTAAATTATGATAGTTCGTAATGCACGTAGAGTTGTAGCGGCTTTGTTAATTTCGGTACTGCTGCTAGTAACAGCTTGTGCAACCGCCGCTCCCTCGCGTTTTGACCAAGCACAACAAGAAAGCACCCAGAAAAGAACTGGTTTAGCCGTTGCTAAAGATGCAACTCAAGGAAGCAACTTTAATAGATTTTTTCCACCTACTCAAGCAGGTTTTGAGCGCGTTTATACTCAGGAGAAAAAAGGCTTTGCTGAAGCTAAATTGAAAAAAAGTGGTAAAGATGTAGCGGTGCTGTCTATTTCAGACACTCAAGGCGTTACAGGCGGTGCGAATCCGGCTGCAAAATTTCAAAACAGCACTCAGCAAATCAGTGGATATCCAGCGATTACTCAAGGGAAAAATAATACTGCGCTGTTAGTAGGTCGCTACCAAGTAAAAGTTTCGTCGCGCGATGCGTCATTTACAGATAGCGATCGCCAAGCTTGGCTGCAAAAATTTAACCTTAGAGGACTTGAAAAGCTGCAATAGCTTATGAGGAGAAGATGAAGTGTTTAATTTATCTTCTTACTCTCTACTTTTTTAACGCCAGATATTTAGCAAAAAATTGGAGGCTGATGTGAGCAAAGCAATTTTTGACTTGGTTAATGAATTGCCAACAAATAACTTAACTGTTTCGATGTTGCGGAGTCTTGACTTTGTTGCGCCGGGACAATGGAACAACTTAGTCGGCTTCGACAATACAATTCGGACTGTAACAGGTGAAACTGACGAAAGTTTGATTCAACAAATTGGCGAAAGGGCAGTTTTCTTATACAACGATCGCTCGCAAGGCTATCAAAGAGCAATGTGGCTTTATCAAACTGTAGATAGCACGGATAAAGCTTTGGGTGCAGCAGCTTTAGCGAATAAAGTTGGCGAAAAGATCCCCCTTTTAGGTTTTTTAAACAAAGTTACTCCCAAAGCTGACAAAGCTCAAACAATTGATTTAACGCTCAAATTGGTGGCTGAATTAGTTGCTTTTTGTCAAATTAACGGTATTCCTGGGGATAGTATTGGCGACTTCGTTGCCTCTTTGGCTGATTACAGTGGCGAGTCGCTGATGCGGATGGTTGCTTTAGTTTGCGTTGATGGATTAATTCCGTTGGGGCCAGATTTTATTCTCAAAGTGCAATCGAATTTAAGTCACACAACGCCGCAAGATTTAGAAAAAAATTCTACTTTTCAAGGCATTAATAGCGAGATTCCTGGAGGCAATTCCGCAGGTAAACTTAGCTTTATCAATCAAAGTTTTGATTCTGTAAAAGGTTGGATGAGTAGTCTTGTTACTTCCCGTAACTTGACACCCCAAAAAGTTGTAGGTAATTTACAGCGATTTGTAGAAGTTGCTGACGATAAGTTAGATTATCTAGCAGCATTTATTGATGTTAGTACCAACTACTACGAACACACTGGCACTCAAACATTGGCGCGGCGTTTGATTGAAAGAGCCGTAGCTGAAATCTAAGTAGTCTTAGGTGAAAACATACCTCTATTTTTGATCTAATCTTAATTTTTTAAGAGTGAAGGAAGGGAGAGCTTAAAAATTCTCCTTTCCTTGCAAGGAAAAGTTATTATAATTTAATTACCTGACTTTTCTTTGCGCTCAAGTTCCGCTAATATCCTTTCCGATTCTTTACAAAGTTCTGCATGACAATTGCCATTACTAGCAAGCAAACCGCCCCATTGATTTACATCACCTTGATTGTATTTTAGAGCAGTACCATCAAAATGAGTAAATTGTCCGCCAGCTTCAGTTAATATTAGTTCTGGCGCTGCCATATCCCAGTCTTTGGGTGCAGATTTCCCAGAAAGAGAAATATATATATCTGCTTTTTGCTCGATGATACTAGCGATTTTGCATCCTACACTCCCGACATATTGCCGCTCTTTACAAGGCAGGGTTTGCAGGAGATAATCTAATTTTTCATCTCTATGAGTGCGACTGACAACTAAAGTTAAATTCTCAATTAAGTCGCGCTCCGAAACTTTTATCTGGGTTATTTGTCCATCAATGGTTTCTACAAAAGTTCCATTGCCAAGGGTAGCATAATACAATTTTTCTGCTTCTGGGTAGGCGACTATTGCTAATACGGGACGATTGTCTTTAACTAAAGCAATATGAATTGCATATTCACCAGTTTTCTCAATAAAATCTCGCGTACCATCCAAGGGATCGATAATCCATACCCAAGATTGCTTTAACTGCTTGGATTGCAAATTATAAGTTTCTTCGCTAAGATAGCCGAAATCTGATTCACCTAAATTGGTTTTTAATCTGTCTAAAATATAGTGATTGACAGCAATATCGGCAGCAGTAACCGGGCCATCTTCTTTATTTTGAATTTCTAAATTTCCATCATTAACCTCGCCATGATAATAAGAACGTAAAATGTAAGATGCACCCCAACCAATAGAACGGACAAGTTCCAAAATTTCTGATAGTTCTTTCATTATTTATCCTTTAATATCCATCCAGCCCCGAGTACCGAAAGCTTGGCAAGAATCCGCCGCAATTAGGGCAGAGTCCGCCAAAGCATCAGAAAAATTTTGAAACAATATAGAATGACAAAAAGCTCCGTGAAAAATATCTCCCGCACCTAAAGTATCAACAATGTTTTTAACCGGAGGAACTTCTAAAGTAGAAATTTTATTGTTACTCAAGTATTGGATTGGTTGCTCACCTTGAGTAATTGCAATATAGGGAATACCAAATGAAGATAAATAAGCAAATACTTGTTCGCTATTATTACAGTTGGGTGGATGAAAGTTAGCAGAACAAATTGCGTAATCTACAAGAGGTAAAACACTTTCAAATCCCTGTTTCCAACTACCACCATCAATTACAACCGGAATATTTTTAGTTTTGGCTTCCAGCGCGATCACATTTCCTACCGCCATTTGATGCCCATCAATTAGCACAATATCACTCCTGGTCAAAATGTCAGTGGGTATATCATTGCTAGTTATTTGAGTTTTTACTGCGTTAATCGAAACTACCGCTCTCTCACCCGTCCCTTGAGTGATAATAACAGATGATACGGGTGGTACTTGAATAGTGGTAGGTGCAAGGTCTGTGAGTTCTACCTTACAACTTGCCAAATCTGCCTTAATAATTTCGGTAGTGGGATGAGTCCCTACTACACCTAATAAGGTGGCTTTGTTGCCTAAGTAACTAAAAGTTGCGGCGGCATTTGTTGCTGGGCCACCAGCAGAAACTGTATAATCAGAGGCAACAATTTTTTGGTTATTTTGAGGAGCGGAAGTAGCTAAGTAAACGAAGTCTAAAGTTACTAAGCCAACAAATAATCCTTTGTAAGTGCGATCGCCTTTCATTTTAAAACTATGCCTACCGAACCCCAACCAGGAACACTTTACATAGTTGGTACACCCATAGGCAACCTAGAGGATATCACCTATCGCGCCGTGCGAACTTTGCAAAATGTTGACCTAATTGCTGCCGAAGATACGCGCCATACAGGTAAATTGTTACATCATTTTCAAGTTAAAGCGCCGCAAATTAGCTACCACGACCACAACCGCCACAGCCGCCATCCCGAAATATTAGAGCATTTGACTAATGGAAAAGCGATCGCTTTAGTCACAGATGCCGGAATGCCCGGAATATCTGATCCCGGCTATGAATTAGTAGTTGCTTGCATTGAGGCTAATATTCCTGTAGTACCTATTCCTGGCGTTAGCGCCGTAACTACAGCAATTAGCGCCGGTGGCTTACCAACAGATAGGTTTGTATTTGAGGGATTTTTGCCTGTAAAAGGACAAGAAAGGCAAAGTCGCTTAGATTCCTTAGCTTCAGAAGTTAGGACAATGATTTTTTACGAGTCTCCCCACCGCTTGCAGCAAACATTACAGGATTTGGCAAAGGTATTGGGAATAGAACGAAAAATCGTTTTAGCGCGGGAATTGACCAAATTGTATGAAGAATTTTGGCGGGGAACATTAGATGATGCGATTTCTCACCTAAAAAATCGAGAACCCCAAGGAGAATACACTGTAGTCGTAGCAGGTACGCTAGAAGCTTTACCCTACCTCTCAGCCCAAGAGATTGAATCCGAGTTACAAACAATTATGCAGAGTGGGATATCGAAGTCGCAAGCTAGCCGCCAACTAGCAAAAATTACTTCCCACTCCCGCCGCGAACTTTATCAAATCGCTTTAAGTGTTTCTCAGGGTGAGACTACGCCAGAAACTTAGTCAATAATAGATTTTTTGCCCACATCTTTTAGCGACCCTAAAGCAATAATAATGTATTAACTGTCTGAATATGCCTCCATTGGCAGACAAGAACAAACAAGCTTGCGATCGCCAAAAGCATTATCTATCCGGCTAACTGTAGTCCAAAACTTATATTCCCGCGTCCAAGATGCGGGGTAAGCGGCTTGCTTACGGCTATAAGGATGTTGCCATTCGTCAGCAATTAATACTTCCGCCGTGTGAGGAGCATTTTTCAAGACATTATCTTGAATATCTGCCGTGCCTTGCTCAATTTCGCCGATTTCTTGGCGAATTAAAGTCATCGCTTCGCAAAAACGATCTAATTCTGCTTTTGATTCGCTTTCGGTCGGTTCGACCATCATTGTCCCCGCTACGGGCCAAGAAACTGTCGGCGCATGAAAGCCATAATCCATCAGACGCTTGGCAATATCATCGACTTCGATACTGGCGCTTTTTTTCAGACTCCGCAAGTCCAAAATACACTCATGAGCTACGAGTCCAGCTTTGCCTTTATACAACACGGGATAATCAGCCTTGAGCTTATGGGCGATATAGTTGGCATTGAGAATTGCTACTTTAGTCGCTTGAGTTAAACCTTCTGCGCCCATCATGGCGATGTACATCCACGAAATAGTTAAAATGCTGGCACTACCCCAAGGAGCCGCCGCTACGGCTCCTATCCCTTGTTCGCCGCCCATTGAAACTAGGCAATGCCCTGGTAAAAATGGGACTAAATGAGCCATTACCCCAATTGGCCCCATTCCCGGCCCGCCGCCACCGTGAGGGATACAAAAAGTTTTGTGCAAGTTCAAGTGACAAACATCAGCGCCAATGTCTCCCGGACGGCATAAACCTACTTGGGCGTTCATATTTGCCCCATCCATGTAAACTTGTCCGCCGTGACTATGGACTATCGCACAAATATCCTTAATTTCTTCCTCAAAAACACCGTGAGTAGAAGGATAAGTAACCATTAATGCCGCAAGTTCATGACTATACTTTTGGGCTTTGGCTTGCAAATCGGCTAAGTCAACATTACCTTGCTCGTCACAGGCGACGGGGACTACTTTCATCCCGCACATTACTGCACTAGCTGGGTTCGTCCCGTGCGCGGAAGTGGGAATCAAACAAATATTTCGATGTCCTTCGCCTTGCTTTTCGTGGTACTGGCGAATTACGAGTAACCCTGCATATTCTCCTTGAGAACCAGCGTTTGGTTGGAGAGAGATACCAGCAAAACCAGTAATTTCTCCAAGCCAAGCTTCAAGTTGGGCAAATAATTCTTGATAGCCCTCCGTTTGACTTTGCGGTGCAAAAGGATGAATGTTGCCAAATTCTGCCCAAGTTACAGGCATCATTTCCGCCGTTGCGTTTAACTTCATCGTGCATGAACCTAAAGGAATCATTGATGTAGTTAGCGATAAATCTTTAGATTGCAAGCGGTACAAGTAACGTAAAAGCTCAGTTTCCGAGTGATAGCAATTAAATATAGGATGAACTAAGTAACAGCTAGTACGCTTTAAATTAATTTGATTTACTTCAACTTGACTTACTAATCCTTCAATAGTGAAAGACAAAGAATTATCAAAGGCAAAAATCTCTAACAGTTGTTGAACGTCATCTAGTGTAGTAGTTTCATCCAAAGAAATGCCTATAGATGTAGCATTCAAAGCCCGGAGATTAATTTTTCGCTTTTGGGCTGCTTTGAGGATGTCTGCGGAAGTTGCCCGGAGTCCCAAATCTACCCTAACTGTATCAAAAAATTCTGTACTGCCCAACTTGTAACCCAGTTTCTGCAAGCCTGTGGCTAAAACGACGGTCAGAAAGTGGATATCTTCAGCAATTTTTTTCAAGCCCTCTGCACCATGATATACCGCATACATTCCTGCCATTACCGCTAGTAAAACTTGGGCTGTACAAATGTTGCTAGTAGCTTTGTCTCGTCTAATATGTTGTTCCCTAGTTTGCAAGGCTAGACGCAGCGCAGTTTTACCTTGTACATCTTTAGAAACCCCCACAATTCGCCCTGGTACTTGGCGCTTATACTCCTCCTTGGTGGCGAAATATGCCGCGTGAGGGCCACCGTAGCCGAGGGGAATACCGAAGCGCTGAGTGCTACCTACGGCTATATCTGCGCCAAATTCTCCTGGAGGCTGTAGTAAAGTTAAGCTCAAAATATCGGCGGCTACCGTCACTAAAGCCCCCTGGACGTGAGCTTTTTCTACAAAAGCGCGGTAATCGTAAATTGTGCCATCAGTTGCCGGATATTGAAGCAAAACGCCAAATACTGGCTGCTCAAAAGTGAAATCTTGATGATTTGCGACAATTACATCAATGCCTAATGGTTGGGCGCGAGTTTGGATAACTGCAATGGTTTGGGGATGACAGCTATCGCTGACAAAAAATGCTTTTGTCTTGTTTTTACTAATCCCATAGCTCATTGTCATTGCTTCCGCCGCCGCCGTTGCTTCATCTAATAAGGAAGCATTAGCAATTTCTAACCCTGTTAAATCGATAACTGCTGTTTGGAAGTTGAGCAGCGCTTCCAGCCGTCCTTGAGCAATTTCTGCCTGATAGGGAGTGTAAGCCGTGTACCAGCCAGGATTTTCGAGAATATTTCTTTGAATTACGGGTGGCGTAATACAGTTGTGGTAGCCCATGCCTATAAATGAGCGAAATACCTCATTTTTGACAGCAATTCGCTTTAATTTGGCTAAAGCTGCTTGTTCGCTTAAAGGTGCTGGTAAATTTAGCGGATTATCTTGTCTAATTGACTGCGGCACAGTTTTATCTATCAAGTCATCCAGGTTTGCTAGTCCTAGCACCTTTAGCATTTGTTGGACTTCTGCGCAATTAGGTCCAATATGCCGTTGCTTGAAATCGGGCGATCGCACTGACATTTGCTTTTCATCCATTGCCTGAGTACGAGGACTAACTACCACTAAACGGCTCTCCAGAGGTGACTTTATACATATTCTGCAACATTTTTTTGCAAATGGGGACTAGATTGTGAATAATTTCTAGTATAAATTTTTACTTCCCTAGCCCCTAGTTAACGGTTAGTGACCTTCTACTAAAGCGCGATACTTCGCAGCCGTTAACGCATCATCAGCTTCGCCAGAATCGTCAACGCGAACTTTAAGCAACCAGCCTTCTCCATAGGGATCTTCGGCTATTTGTTCGGGCATATCTATTACTGCCTGGTTGCGTTCGATTACCGTACCGCTAACGGCTGGATACAAGTCTTCGACTGCTTTTACTGATTCTACTGAGCCGAAGGTTTCGCCTTTGCTAATAACTTCCCCAACTTCAGGTAATTCTAAAAAAACAATATCGCCCAATTGGTCTACAGCAAAAGCACTAATGCCAATAGTAGCAATATCGCCGTCGAGGTGCACGTACTCGTGGGAGTCTAAATATTTCAAATCCTCTGGGTATTCTAAAGCCATAATAATTTTTACTCTTGATGCAACTAATTAATCATTTCAGGTATTTTAATTTATGTCGTGCTTTGCTCTTACGCTTACTTTTTAAGCGCGGAGTCTCTAGCTGAAAGTAGCAATAACACGGCTCAAATTGACAGTATCAGCAGATGGCGTACAGGTTTTGACAATTTATCTTTTCTGCTCATTCGTGCAAGCGTGATTTCAAAACCAATGCAACGAGACGTTGCAATTGCTAGTCTCGTTGCCAAAATTCATAAACGCCCAAATTCTTTGTGCAGCCGTGCCTGATGATGCTCGTCACCGCAGAGTTATGGAGTAACAAGCGTAAGATCAAAGCAAAATTTCTATTGCTTGATTAACATTCCTTCGTACTGCTTCAAAGCAAGCATGAAGCGAGGCTAATTCTAAATCGGTTAGATTTAGTTCCCATATCTTGGCAATGCCACCGCCGCCTAAACTACAGGGAACGCCAATAAAAATATCTTGCAACCCATACTCCCCTTGCAGGTAAGCTGCTATGGGCAATAAACGCGGTTGATTGAGCAATATTGATTCCACCATCAAACAAGTAGATGCCGCAGGAGCAAAATAAGCACTGCCCCTCTGCATCAATTCGACAATCTCTGCGCCAGCATTACGAGTTCTAGCAACCAAACGCTTAATTGTCGTTTCACTCATTAATTCTGTAATTGGCACTCCGGCAACCGTAGAATAACGCGCTAAAGGAACCATCAAGTCGCCGTGACTGCCTAATACCATTGTTTGCACATCCCTTACCGATACGCCTAGTTCCATTGCAATAAAGGTACTAAATCGGGCAGAATCTAATATTCCCGCCATCCCCATAATGCGATCGCGCGGTAACTTTGTCGCTTGCCATGCTAAGTAAGTCATTACATCCAATGGATTCGTAACGACAATCAAAATCGCCTGAGGAGAATAAGAAATCGCTTCTTTTGCCGCCTCCACAACTATCTTGGCATTGGTCTTAATCAATTGATCTCGACTCATGCCTGGAGTGCGTGGTAATCCCGCCGTAATTACTACTACATCCGAATCAACAGTATCGGCATAACTTGTTGTCCCGATAATTTGGCGATCGTGTAACGCAATTCCTCTTGCTTCCATCAGGTCTAGCGCTAACCCTTGAGGCATTCCCTGGACTACATCTAGCAGCACTACATCTGCTAAGTTTTTCTCAGCAATCTTTTGTGCTAAAGTGCTACCAACTTTACCTGCGCCAATTATAGTAACGCGGGGCGAATTGCAGACTAGGGAAGATTTTAAGGCAGCTTCTTGCATACGGGAAAAGGCGATCGCGCTAATAATAACTGCAATCTTACTTAAATTCTTCTAGCTGATCTACACGTAGCCAAATATTAGGCGTAGGCACTTGCCCAAACATTACCAAAGCGTATTCACCTCTAATATCTAATACCTGACCTTTGGTTTCAAATAAATAGGGTGGAAAACGAACATCACTAGCTTGTGCTTCTAAACTATTTTCCAACTTTTCTCGGACAGCACGAACTAGATCGCCTTTTTTGACTGCCATAACTTGCTCTATTCAAATGCTTAATGCCTACTTAGGAATTCTAGAACGTTTACGCAGTTAGTCAAGTAGGAAATACCACTTTCTCTCTCAGCTTATTCCCTGACATTGAGGGCAGAAGTGAGACGAGCGCCCACCTAGCCTAATTCGCTCTATCGGCGTACCGCAAATTCGACAGGGGTTGCCTGTACGGTTGTAAACCCACGCTACACCGCCATAATTGCCATTAACACCCTGGACGTTCAAAAAATTACTAAAAGTAGTGCCACCGGCTGCAATACTGGCTTCTAGCACCTGAATAATAGCCAATCTTAATTGTTCTATTTGCTCAATTTGCAAGCTATTACACAAAGCTATAGGTGGCACTTTGGCGATAAATAAGGCTTCATCAGCGTAAATATTCCCAATTCCGGCAACAATTGCTTGATCTAACAATGCTGATTTAATCGCTCGGCGGCTATTAATCAGCTTGTCTGCTAAATATTCAATAGAAAACTCTAAACTAAAAGGGTCTACACCTAATTTGGCTAACCCCGTGATCACTGATGAAGTCGCTTGTCCTTTTGGAACCCACCACATTTGTCCAAAAGTGCGTTGATCGACAAAGCGCAACTCGCGATCGCATCCAAAAAATAATCTCACTCGCGTATGTTTATGTAATGGAGCGGTGGGGTGCAGCCATAGCAACTGTCCAGTCATCCGCAGATGTACGCCAAGACTACTCGAATCATCTAGCTGTGCTAGCAAATACTTACCCTGGCGTTGCCAGTGAGAAATCGCATTTTTTTGTAATCCAGCCAAAAACTCATCTTTAGAAAGCGGGTAGGCGATCGTGCGACTAAGTAGCACATCGCCACCCGTAATTTCTTGGTTTAGGGTGACTTTATCTAAACCGCGCCGGACTGTTTCAACTTCAGGCAATTCAGGCACAGTTTAACGAGATTCCGTTCCCTGGTTGGCATCACCGACTACTACACCACTGCTATCGCCGGATTCTGGACTAGCAGCCGGGTTGGAAGCTTTTGGACTTGAAGGCGTACCCTGACCTGTGGTACGGGTGCGCTCGTCAAGGGTGGTTTGTTTGCCGCCTGTAGCCGCCGTAGAGGCTTTTTTCGCTTTTGCTGTTGGTTTGGCTACTTCCAATAATTCGCTGGTGGCGAAGTTATTGGTGTTTACGCCTGCGTAATTGAGGTTATTGAAGCGAACAATCACCGGATAGCGAATGCCACTTTGATCAATTGAAGCTACTGTTCCTACATCTTGAAACCAGTAAGATTCTGGTCTAAGAACTCTTACTTTAGAACCACGTTCTACCATGAGTATTTTCCCTTTGATTTATTAATCGCCAAGTGAATACGGCTAATTGTTCTCACTCTACAACAAGGGCTGCAATGTGCCGTGCTATTTGGTGTTTAAGTTTTGTTGCTGGTTTTGCTAGTACAGCTAAATTAGTAGCTCCTTTTGTTGCTTGACTATAAATTTAAGCAATTATTTTAAACAATTCACAAAAACATCCTATGAGTCGTAAACGTAAAAATAAAATCGGGCGAATCCTTTTAGTAGCAGTAGTTAGCCTCACAGCGTTGCTATTACTAACTTACGGCGGCTTATGTTTAAGTCGCCCGCCGCGTACCGATTTAGAGCAGCAATTGTTTCCGGGTATTACTTATCAACGTGTCGCTCGTTCCGTACCACGCCGAATTATGCTGCATATTGTCACTATCGATTTGACTACTCCAAATCTGAAGTTTCTAGTTACACCAGGCTCGCCAGGAACGGATGGTAGGGAAATTAAGGCACGGACTACTTCAAGCTTTTTACGCGAGTTTGGGGTACAACTAGCAATTAATGCCAGCTTTTTTCTACCTTTTTATGAACGTAACCCATTGAATTATTATCCGCGCGTTGGCGATCGCGTAAATATCATCGGGCAAGCTATTTCTAATGGCAATATCTACTCTCCTGGTGAAAAAATTTGGTCCGTAATGTGCATTTCTCCAGATAACTCAATCCAAATTCGGGGAGAAAAGTGTAGGGAGGGTACGATTCAAGCTATCTCTGGTAATCGATTACTTGTTGAACGGGGTGTTCCCATACCCTTAGATATCAGTGTAGACAAAGCTAAATTTTTGCCTTGTACCGCCGTAGGAATTAACGAAGCTGGCAACAAATTATGGATTGTAGTTGTGGATGGTCGTCAGCCTTTTTACAGCGATGGTCTAAATCTAGCCCAGTTGAGGGATATTTTTATGGAGTTAGGCGCATACACAGTTTTAAATCTGGACGGTGGCGGTTCTTCAACATTAGTTATCAAACAAGATGGACAACCAAAAGTCCTAAATGCACCAATTCATACTCGCGTACCCATGCGCCAGCGTCCAGTCGCCAATCATTTAGGTATTTACTTTGAGTAATTTAGGCGGATATTGCTGCTAACTGCGACTCAATTGCTGTTGGGTTAAGTTTGCGTCCAATAAAAACTAACCGTGTTTGCTGTAATTCGCCTGTTTGCCAGGGGCGATCGTAAAATTGCTCAAATCGCGTCCCTACTCCTTGCAAAACTAGCCGCATAGACTTATTGGGGACAGAGACAAATCCTTTAATGCGATAAATATCTTGCTCTTGAGCGAGTTGTTGCAACCTGGCTTGCAAAGTTGTGGGGTTAAAGCTGCGATTTAAAATTACGTGGGTTGAAGTAATTTCATCATCATGATCGTGGTCTTCTTCAGTGTCATGATGGCTAGGACGATTGTCTAGATTATCTTCTACCGCCGCCTGAAAGCCCAAAAGAATCGATAAATCGAGTCCTGTGCGATTACTCTTGGCAATTTTTACACCTTTGGGTAATTCTGGTTTAATCGAATTTAGTACGCTTTCTTGGGTAGCCACGTCAACTAAATCGGTTTTATTTAAAATAACTAGATCGGCACAAGCTAATTGATCTTCAAATAGCTCTTGTAACGGGGTTTCGTGTTCTAGATTAGGATCGGCAAGTCTTTGGGTGTCTAGGGCTTGTGGATCGCTAGCAAACGTTCCTTTAGCCACAGCTTCACAATCAACGACTGTAATCACCGCGTCAACCGTTGCGGCGTTGCGAATTTCCTGCCAGCGAAACGCTTTGATTAAGGGTTTTGGCAAAGCTAACCCAGAAGTCTCGATCAAAATCCAGTCTAGCTTGTCTCGTCGCTTTAACAATTCCAACATTGTCGGCAAAAATTCTTCTTGGACAGTGCAACACAAACATCCATTGGTTAATTCAACAATCTTTGCTTTCTCATCAGCATCATCGGGACAAACTTGGCAAGAATTGAGAATATCGCCATCAATACCTAATTCGCCAAATTCATTGACTAAAACAGCGATGCGTAGCCCTTGATTATTTTGCAAGAGGTGACGAATTAGAGTAGTTTTACCGCTACCCAAAAAGCCAGTAATTACCGTTACAGGAAGTTTTGCAGCCATCAGGAAATTAATAGAGGTGTAGTTAGAATATTTTAGTCGGACGAGGCGATCGCTTTTAACCCTGGCGTTGCTAAATTCACGTATAAAAATGATTTTGCGCGATTTCAAAACATTGTAGAGACGTTGCAATGCAACGTCTCTACATTAAAATTTATAGCAACGTCTCTACTACATCAAGATTCATTCTTCTTTAGCCTAGTTCGTCAAAAAAACTAAGGGGCAGATTCCGTAATTTTTTCCAGCTTCTCACCAAAAAAAACTACCAAACCTGCCCCCAATAATCAACTTATTGCTTAGTCTGCTGTAGCTAATTCAGTGCTACCGCGAGTGCGACGACGGGTAAGAGTGTTAAACAACATTTGCCCAATGGATTTAATCAAACTACCTTCCATCTCTTGAAATAACTTCATATTCATGCCAAAAGCGGAATTTGCTTCCTCGACAATGCCACTTGCTTGAGCATCATCAATAGGCAAATCGTTTAAGGCTTGTCTATAGCCAACTTTAAACTGCTTTTCATCGGGAATGTCTTTAAACTCATAAAAAGCTGTACCTTCACCTTCAGCTAGGTTCATCGCCCGTACAGCAATATTTTTGAGAATTTGTCCGCCCGACAAGTCGCCAATGTAGCGCGTATAGGAGTGAGCAATTAGCAATTCAGGCGCAGAATTAGCAATTTCCCGAATCCGGTTTACATAAGCTGACCCAGCCGGAGAAAGGACAATTTGCGACTTCCAGTCTGCACCATAATAAAAGCTCAAGTCTTGCTCTAAACTGCGCTGACGGTTTAGCTGTTGATAATAAATTTTGCCTAGCAAAGGATGGTTTTTGTGGCGATCCATTTCTTCTTCCATCGCGCTATAGATGAAATAGAAGTTACCAATTAGCTTGCGGTAAGAATTTTTTTCTACGACTCCTTTTAAAAAGCACTTGACAAAGCCCATGTTTTCCGCCATGCTGTGGGCTTTTTTAGTTCCTTCACGTAGTTTTGTTGCTAAATTGCTACTCATGTAAATTTCCAGATTTTAAGGTTAAGTTTTGTGGAGTAAATGGGAAAATTAATAGCCACTAAATGGTTACATTAAAACAAATTGATGAGAATTACTGTTAAAAATTCTAAAGCCAGCCAAAAAATTATAATTTTTTGGCTGGCTAAGGCAAGAAATACTTAAGCTATAAGCTTAGATATCGAGTTCAGCAAAGTTGAGACGAGGGCCATAGGTCTCGATAAATTCGCGCCTTGGAGCAACGCGATCGCCCATTAAGATAGTGAAGATGCGATCGGCTTCAGCGCCATCCTCAATTTCTACCCGCTTTAAAGTACGCGAGGCGGGGTTCATAGTTGTGTCCCACAGTTGGGTAGGCATCATTTCCCCCAAACCTTTAAAACGCTGGATAGTATAGTTAGCGTTGGCGGGAAACTCGTTTTGAGTCAAGTTAGTAAGTTCGCGCTCGCTGTAACAGTAGTAGTGATTGCGTCCGCGCTCAACTTTGTACAAGGGAGGACAAGCAATATAAATATATCCTTGCTCCACCAGACTGCGCTGATAGCGGTAGAAGAACGTGAGTATCAAAGTTCTGATATGCGCGCCATCTACGTCAGCGTCGGTCATGATTACTATGCGGTGATAGCGCAGTTGAGAGGGATCAAACTCCTCGCCTTTAACACCTAATCCTAGAGCAGTGATTAATGCCTGGATTTCAGTATTTTTATAGATTTTGGCATCATCAGTTTTTTCAATATTGAGGATTTTACCGCGCAAAGGTAGAATTGCTTGAAATCTGCGATCGCGTCCTTGTTTAGCGCTCCCACCTGCGGAATCTCCTTCAACAATGTAGATTTCCGATTCGCTGGGATCTCTTGTACTGCAATCAGCTAGTTTTCCAGGTAAAGGCGACGATTCTAGTACAGACTTGCGTCTTACTAATTCTCGCGCGTGACGGGCGGCTTCGGCGGCTTTAAATGCTTGAATTGCTTTATCTAAAATTTGGTCGGCGACGGGAGGACGAAATTCTAGATACTCTGTTAAAACTTCTCCAACTAATGAATCAACAATTCCTCTAACTTCCGTATTGCCTAGTTTTGTCTTGGTTTGTCCTTCAAATTCTGGATTGGGAACTTTGACAGAAATAACCGCCGTTAAGCCTTCCCGGACGTGTTCGCCACTAAGGTTTGGTTCGTTTTCTTTGATTTTATTGCGCTTGCGGGCGATCGCATTCATTGTTCGCGTTAGCACCGCCTTCAACCCTTCTAAGTGCGTTCCACCATCTATGGTACGAATATTATTGGCAAAGCCAAGCAAATTATCTGTATAAGAATCCGTACACCACTGCAAAGATACTTCTACTTGCACGTTGTTGCGTTCTCCCTGCACGTAGATAATTTCCTCATGCAAAGGTTGCTTGTCGCGGTTCATGTAGGCAATATATTCTTTAATACCGCCAGCATATTCGTAAGTTTCTACTTTCGGCTCGTTACTTTTGAGTAATTCTAGGCGGTGGTCGGTAAAAGTAATTTTTACCCCAGCATTCAAATACGCCAACTCCCGCAAACGACCGGATAGGGTAATGTAGTCAAACTCTGTACCGACAGTAAAAATCTCCGCGTCTGGCTTAAAGGTGACAGAAGTCCCAGTACGAGCCTCTTTATAGGGTTTTGACTGTAGTTCGCCGATGGGAATACCGCGCTCAAATCTTTGCAGAAAAACGCGCTTATCTCGCCATACCGTAACTTCTACAAATTCCGATAACGCATTGACGACCGAAATACCAACGCCGTGCAATCCTCCCGAAACCTTATAACCGCCGCCGCCAAACTTGCCTCCAGCGTGCAAAACTGTCATTACGGTTTCTAGTGCCGATCTTCCAGTTTGAGGGTGGACATCGGTGGGAATACCTCGCCCGTCATCAGTGACTGTTACTGAGCCATCGGCGTTTAGACTTGCTTCTATATGGGTGCAATGTCCCGCCAAAGCTTCATCGATCGAATTGTCTACTACCTCGTAAACTAAATGATGGAGTCCCCTAGGTCCGGTTGTACCAATGTACATACCCGGTCGCATGCGGACGGGTTCCAGATCTTTCAGAACTTGAATTTGATCTGCACCGTAGCTACTCGTCATGAATTGGGTTCTCCAAAATAAGGTGGCAGTCGCCTAGTGGCTGATAAAATCATAAATCACTTGTCAAGTCTAACACAAAAGGCTTGATGGCGGCTCTAGGGCAGTCTAGGAACCAATTTATTTAAGGGATGTACCTAGTTATTTATCGTAATTCTAGTTTGATAACAATTTGCGGTGCTACAGCTACAGGAAAATCTAGCTTGGCTTTAGCTTTGGCAAGAAGGTTAAAGGCAGTAATTATTAGCGCCGATTCGCGTCAAGTATACCGCGAGTTTGATATCGGTACAGCTAAACCGACACTAGAGGAACAACAACAAGTACCACACTATTTGATTGATATCTGCGAACCTACAGAAATATTGACTGTAGCAGACTATCAGCAGCAAGCCCAAGGATTGATAAATTCTGCCGTTTCTCCGGCTTTATTGGTGGGGGGTACAGGGTTATACATTCGCTCGATAGTCCAGGGGTTGAAGATTCCTAGAGTTGCTCCTAATAGTGAATTGCGAAGTCAACTCCAAAAGCTTGGTCAACTCCAACTCTACGCTATGTTGCAACAAGTCGATCCGAGCGCAGCGCAAAAAATCCATGCTAACGATTTAGTGAGAACTTTACGAGCAATGGAAGTTTTTTATGTCACTGGTAGCCCTATTTCCCACCAGCAAGGTGAAAATCCGCCTAATTATCCAATTTTACAAATTGGCTTAGATTGTCCTAACTCCGAAGATTTACAAAAGCGAATTGAGCAACGTACAGAGCAAATGATTTCTGCGGGATTAGTCGCAGAAGTAGAGTTTCTGTGTCAAAAATACGGTGTCGATTTGCCCTTACTCAATACTTTGGGCTACCAAGAAATTAAAGAATATTTGCTTAACAATATTAGTTTACCGGAAGCTAAAAATTTAATAGTTTTGCATACGCGCCAATTTGCCAAACGTCAGCGCACCTGGTTTCGAGCTTACAGGGCGATTGAATGGTTTGATGCGGATGCTCCAGAATTAGTCGAAAAAGTATGGCAGCGAGTGCAGGAATTTATGAGATAGATGGTAAAAACAACTACTATGCGATCGCGCACTAGGGCGATAGATTAAAGCAATGTTGTTGATACATAAGATTAATTGCTCTATGCGAAAGTTGCTTAAAGGCGTGCATCATTTTCAAAGTAACTACTTTAGCAGCCACCGAGAGATGTTTGAGCAACTCTCTTTAGGCCAGCACCCAAGAATTTTGTTTATTACTTGTTGCGATTCCCGGATTGACCCAAACTTGATTACTCAAACTGAACCTGGGGAACTATTTATTATTCGCAATATAGGTAATATTATTCCCCCTTATGGTACAACTACGGGCGGTGAAGGCGCGGCGATAGAATACGCTATTCAAGAATTAGGCATTAGAAATATTATTGTCTGCGGTCATTCTCACTGCGGTGCAATGAAAGGACTATTGCAGGTAAATAATTTAATTGAAAAAACGCCTTTGGTTCGAGATTGGTTAAAGTATGCAGAAGCTACTCGGATGATAATTGAGGAACATTATCAAGGGTACGAAGACGAAGAACGGTTGAATGCAGCAATTGAAGAAAATGTTTTAACTCAAATTGAAAACTTGCGTAGTTATCCAATCGTTCATTCTAAACTCTATAGCGGTCAGCTTACACTTCACGCTTGGGTTTATAAAATTGAAACTGGAGGAGTGTTTGTTTATAGTACCGAACGCTGCAATATTAAAGCAGAACATGATGATGACCTCTACGAAATGACTACACAACCTTTGGCATAATTGCGATCGCCTAAGACATTTACCTGAAGCGCGATATTATTGATTGCTTGAATCGGTACATAATTGCTAAATAATCTTATTATTTTCCTAGCCAAAGTTATTAATGCCTAGTATTTATAAATTTAAAACCTTACCCCTAGTAGTTTTTCTAGCTTTTTTTGCGGCACAACCAACTTTTGCTGCCTTCCTCCAACCGTTAACAAGCAAACGTGGCATGGTAGTGTCTGCCCATCCTTTGGCAAGCCAAGCAGGGCTGGAGATATTGCGTCAAGGTGGTAATGCGGTAGATGCTGCTGTAGCGACAACTTTTGCTATTTCTGTTGTTGAGCCATTTTCTGCGGGAATTGGCGGCGGTGGTTTTTTACTTTTACATCAAGCTAATAATTCCCAAATGAAGGCGCTAGATTTTCGCGAACGCGCGCCCTTAAAAGCTACCAAAAATATGTACTTGGATGCTCAAGGCAAGGTACGCCCGAAGGCAAGTATTGATGGCTATTTATCTGTGGGCGTACCTGGTACGGTAGCAGGACTTTATCAGGTGCATCGCCAGTACGGAAAATTGCCTTGGGCGAAATTAGTTGCTCCGTCTATTAAGTATGCTCAAGATGGATTTGTAGTCACAGGGCGGTTTGTGGGAGCGGTTGAAAGCCGCAAACAGCTAATTTTAGGTAACGCCGCCGCACGACAAGTTTTTACCCGTAATGGCACAATGTACGCGGCGGGAGATAAGCTATTCCAGCGCGATTTGGCAAAAACATTACAACAAATTGCCACCGATCCCCAAAGTTTTTATACCGGAAATATTGCCCGTGCGATCGCATCTGACATGGCAACCAATGGTGGTTTAATTACTTTAGAAGACTTAAAAACTTATAAACCTATTTGGCGCACTCCGGTCTGCGGATCGTTTAGACAAGCGCGAATTTGCTCAATGCCGCCACCTTCTTCGGGTGGTGTCCACCTATTGCAGATATTAAATATGATCGGCGATACTGATTTTAAAGCTAAAGGATGGCATAACCCGGACGTACTGCACTTAATGGTAGAAGCAATGCGAATTGCTTACGCTGATAGATCCGAATATTTGGGCGATCCCGATTTTGTCAAAGTGCCAGTACAACAGCTAATTAGCCGCAAATATGCAGCCAAAAGACGGCAAGAAATTCGCACCGATAGAGCAACGCCGTCAACTAGAGTAAAACCTGTAGATAAAGCTACTCTAGAACGCTTTACCAAATCAGAATCTCCCGATACCAGTCATTTAACTGTAGTAGACAAACAGCGCAACGCTGTTAGCTTAACATTTACAGTTAATTACGGCTTTGGCTCCGGTGTAGTTACGCCGGGTACGGGTATTTTACTTAACGATGAAATGGACGATTTTGCAGCCGCTCCTGGCGTACCCAATGCTTACGGATTAGTAGGCGGAGATGCTAATGCGATCGCACCACGCAAAACTCCTTTGTCTAGCATGACACCTACTATTGTCACCCAAAACAATCGCCTGAAAATGGCAACGGGTGCGCCGGGTGGCAGTACGATTATTACTACCGTACTACAAGTTATTCTCAACGTTTTGGCTTACGATATGGATGCCGGAGAAGCAGTTTCCGTCCCGCGCATTCATCACCAATGGTTGCCCGACGAACTGAGAATACAGCCTTTTGGTTTAGACACGGCGACTATTGCCGAACTGCGACGACGCGGACACAAAATAGAAGTGCGAAGTCCTTGGGGAAACGCTAATGCGATCGTTGTCACGCCGGATGATAAATTAGAGGGAGCCGCCGATCCACGCGGTGAAGGTTCTCCTAGCGGTTATTAGGAACTTCAACTTCCATCGGCGCAAATTCTTTAGCTCTAGCACTAGGTACTAAATTCCAGCCTGCTTTCATAAGTTTTTGGTAAGTTGCCCAGCCTTTAGAGCCTCCAGGTATGCGGTAGTCGGGTACAGCAAGTTGAGGAAAAGCTGTATAAGGTCGCCAAGAACGATCTATTTGCGTCTGTAAATGCAGTATTTTTTCACCATCATCGCCGTACCTAGATAACCAGCACATTTGTCCTTGCATATAACAACTCCTCAATTCAAATAGGTGAACGGAATTAATCCAACTAAGTAGACTGGTTGTGAAATATTTACTTTAAAGTAATTACAAATTAAGTAATTACTAGCAGAGCGATTTAGAGAAAGTGCTTTCTTGTTTATTAGCCTCCGATATCCTATCTCAAATCAATTAACCTAACTGCATCTTTGTATACTTTTGTCAAGACTAATATTATCCTCAAGAAGTAGCTGGAACACGTACTTTACTTTGTGCAAAACATCAATAGAGATTAATACCCAATATTGAAATATTTGCCCAATTATTTTAGTATTCCACTTAACAAAAATTAAAAAATATTTTCTCTACCTAGCATCTCCTGACTCTAAAAATGCCTGTACCTTGCCATTAGGGTTGAAACGCAAACGAATTCTAGGACTTTGACCATTTTGATTTGCTGAAACAAAGCGTTCGCCGATCAATGGCATTCCAGTACGATCAAGATAAGTCCTCGATGCTATCCCATAGGGTTCAATGACTTGAATGCTGCCGTCAACATCTAGGATAATACTGTACTCTAAAGCACTCCTCAAGCTAGAAGGTGGTTCCCAACGTTGGTTAAAGTAGTCGCTCACTTCTATTACCTGCGGATTGGTAACAAAAGCGGTGCGGGTAGGGGTATTAGGCAATCTATTTGGTTTAGTAGGCTCGTCTTCTCGACTCGGAGAATTGCTATCTGGCTGGGCTACGGGAACATTTTTAATAATAGTAGAGCTAGTACTTGCTTCTAAGTTAGAGTTGGGTATAAGAGTAATCGGTGGCGCTTTGCGCTTACTAGCTTCGGGAACAGTTATTGTAGTGCTAGTGCTGCTTTTGCTTTGCCCAGGATTGGGATTAATAACGATTGGTTGGGGTGGTAAGCCGTTGGATACTGCCTTGCTTCGAGCCTGGTGGGTTCTTCCTGATGTAACAATTTGCCCAACGGAAGCTTTATTAGGGACAGAAATTGTAGTTGTCGCGCCATTAGAGGGAATTACATTACTGTTTGGCGGCGGTACTAAAGTTTCAGCAGGTGATAAAGTTGGAAATGGCAAGGGAGCAAGGGCAACTTGCGGACTGTTATTGCTTTTGGGGCGATTATTTATATTATTGGCAGTCTGCAAGGAATTAGGACGATTAAATACTTGCAATCCCACCCCAGCAACCCCTACACCTAACAGCAATACGGCGGCGATATTTGCCCAAGCTAAAGGAGCAGAAGAAGTTTGAACATTGTTACGGTAGGTTGGTAAAGCGACAAGCTCGGTTTCATAGTCATCAAGAGCGGTTGCCAAATCAAATAGTTGCAGTACACTAAGCTGAATAAATTGCCCAGTCTCTCTCGTAGCCAAGGAGCCGAGAAAAAGGTTATGAGATAATTTTGTTGCTGGTTTTAAGGCGAAAAACTCGCCTTGAGCAAAGTTTGTGGTTACAGGAGCAGGAACTTGACTAACTGGTGTTACTGGGGGAAGTTCGCTCGTAGGCATTAGCCAAACATCGCCTTCAACATCTACATCTACTGGTGGCGAGGAAGGTACAGAGGTGGGTGGTGTTTCTTTGCCTAAATCCGCAAAACTTTCTGGTGATAAGGAAAGCAACTCTTGAATATAGTTTGTGACTACAGTGTGGAGGTCTTCTAATTGGTTGCGATCGCCTGTAATGCTAAATTGTTTCTCGGCAGGGGATCTCGGATCGTCAAAACGCAAGTCAAACTGTACTTGGTTTACTACTTTAGAACCCACCCAACGGGATACAGGCGAACTATAAGCCACAACTTGCAGCGTACAAGTGGGGGGAGTATAGCGATGTAGAACCGAATTTGATAGGGGCATAGTAGGGAATAGTTTTGATCGGTGTGAGTTCTATGGTTAAAAATTTTTAATAGTCAAGTAGAACTTAAAATTATTTTCCTTAAAACTAATAAGGCGATTTTTATTTTAGAAGCTCGTTATTTTTGGGTACGGTCTAAAAGTGCTAACCACAAGCGCCGATGACCTCCAGGGCTACTATAAAACAGCAAATCTATTAAAAGTTTAAGGGCTAGTTGAGTTAATTTGTCACCAGAAATGTTGTCATCGTCTTCCATGCGTTCAAGGTATGTATTACTAAAAGCATCAAGATAATCTCCAAGCATTGCAGTTTTATGAGGTTCGCTGTTATTTTGGGCTGCTTGTTCGAGCAAGTCGATTGCACGGCGGATTAGTTCTTGGTGCTGTTTGGCAAGGTAGCAGCTAATCAAAACTAAACTTCGCGCTTCTTCTACATCTAGCTTTTTGCGTCCACCTTCACCTTTGCGTAATGGATTTGATTGGCGCAATCGCCACAAGGTAACGCGATCAGGTATTTTTGCTTCCAGATCCAGCGCTAACGAAGCTTGCAGCATAGCCTCAGAGCCAATACCTGCTAAAGACTCCAATGCTAACAGCACCAAATCTATCTGAGTTTTGATGTTGTCAAGTTGGGTAGAGTCAGGCCCCGTGCGGTTCAGTTCATCCCAAGAAGGAGATGACCCAGCGCTAGATGGCGTATCTTTAAGCATATAAGCTAAGACAGGTATCGATAGAGTTGTTACCTATTTTGAAACCAGACTTCTTTAAAGAAAATTTGGTTTCTAATAGCATAATCTGTCCGCTAACACCTGTCAGCTATTAGCGCTTCAGTTTTAATGTATTTTTAGTTTGTTTTATTACTTAAAAAATTATACATACTTAAGTTAGTTGCTCAAAAGCCTGAAATAGTATGGTCTTCATTTCTGATGAACATATCAATTCATACAGGTATTAAGTAGATCCTGCTTAAGAATTATTTGTGTTAAAGCAAAAGTAATATATTATACATAGAGACTCGGCAAAGAAATAGTAAAAAATGAGCAGTTTTTGGTCTGGAAAATGAGCATTATTTGAACTAATCTTTACTTGAAGTTTGACTAAAAAATATACCGGAGGTCTAGTCTGTGAATAACCGAAGCTTACTTACGATCGCATTAGTAGCAGTTACATCTAGCGTAGCGATCGCTCCTCAAGTTAAAGCTGTAAATCTAACGGGTTTAACTAGGGACAATACTCTAGTTAATTTTGACTCCGCAAGTCCTTCCTCTGCTAACTTTGTCCAAGTTGCAGGAGTAGTTGGTAACTTGCTAGGGATTGACTACCGTCCAGCCGATGGTCAGCTTTACGGGCTTGCAGATAGCAACAATATTTACACAATTGATGCCAACACGGGAGCCACAACTTTCGCAAGTACGCTTGATGTTCCTTTATCAGTAGGCGCGTTGTCAGGAGTAGACTTTAACCCCGTCGTCGATCGCTTACGGGTTGTTGGTAGTAATGATACAAACTTCCGCATTAATGTAGATACTGGTGCAACTGTAGTTGATGGAAATTTAGCCTATGCTACAGGGGATGTAAATTTTGGAGTTAACCCTAATCTTACTGGTGCGGCTTATCTAAATTCATTTCTCGGAGCGCCTAGCCCAGCAGGAGTAACCCCTCCTACTCGGACAACTCAGCTATTCGACATAGATTCTAACCTTGATGTCTTAACTTTGCAGAATCCTCCTAATGCTGGCACTCTCGTAACAATCGGGTCTCTAGGCATCGACTTTAGTCCTACTGGGGGATTCGATATTTTCGCTGATGGTAATGGCGGAAATACAGCCTATGCTGCTTCTGATTCAGTTTTGTACACCATTGACTTAGCTACTGGTGCTGCTAGTTCGTTAGGAATTATTGGTGGTAGTCGGTCAATGACTGGTCTTGCGGCGAAACCCGTGCCTGAACCTAGTAGTGTAATTGGTTCTTTGGCTGCTGTTACTTTAGTTGGTGCTGCTGTAATGCGTCGTCGCCGTCGTAGCACTCTCTCTAAGTTCTAATTTGCCTTTGCGGAAATTTATAAATTAAAACCAAGCAAGCCTGACGATCTCAGGTTTTTTTACCTGTAAATAGGTGACAGTTTTTTGCTAATTTATATAAGCAATCGTGACACCACTACCACCATCAGCTTTTTGAGCATCTTCGTAGCGGCGGATTCTGGGGTGCTGATGCAAAAACTCGCGCACGCCTTGCCGCAATTTGCCTGTACCGTGTCCGTGAATAATCCACAGTTGTCCTGTAGCAACAGAAATTGCATTATCTAATGTTCTTTCGGCATCGGCTACCCGACTACCGCGTAAGTCAACGGTATTATTTGAAGTCCGAATTACTGGCGTTGGGGTAGTCTCTTCGGGTTTTTCTTCAATTACCTCTTGTTTCTTCTTTTTAGGAACTGCTGCTTTTTCACCCTCTAGAGATTCAATATCTTCTAGCTTTACGGTCATTTTCATAATTCCAAACCGGACAACAAGATCGCCGTCATCACTCGGAGCGCTTAAAACTTCCGCCGTTTGTCCTAACCTAGGGATGCGGATGCGATCGCCTATTTGTGGTTTAAATCCAACTTTTTGTTTTGGCGCTGGTGCTACATAATCAGCAGCAATTTGATTAAGCTCATTAGTTGCTTGCAAAGCGTCCTTTGCTGTCACCGTGCCTTTTTGCAGGCGGCGAATAACTTGGGCAATTTCTCCTTTAGCCTCCGCGATCGCATTTTGCACGGCAACATCTTGAGATGCGCATAATTCTCGCTCTCTTGCTTGTAAGGCGGCGGCTTTTGCTGAAACTTCTTGATAAAAACGTTCGGCTTGTTCTAATAATTGTTGCGCTTCTGTAGCTTTAGTTTCCTGACGTTTTCTTTGTGCTTCTAAACCCGCAATTACCTGATTTACATCGTCATTTGCGCCGCCTAAATGATTTTTGGCAGACTCAATTACTTCTTGATTTAATCCTAAACGCTCTGCAATAGTTAGAGCGTTAGAACGTCCTGGAATTCCCCACAGCAGCCGATAAGTCGGGGATAGGCTGATTTCGTCAAATTCTACCGAGGCATTCTCAAACCGCTCGTCTTCGTATTTTAAGGCTTTAAGTTCACCAAAGTGAGTAGTTGCAATGCTTAGTTGCGCGTTGTTAGCTAGGTGTTGCAGTAAGGCGATCGCTAAAGCACTTCCTTCTACGGGATCGGTTCCGGCTCCGACTTCATCTAAGAGTACCAAGGATGAGAGGTCTTTTGCTTCAGCTATGGCGGTTAATATGCGACTAATTCGGCGGATATGACCCGAAAAGGTGGATAAACTTTGTTCTAACGATTGCTCGTCGCCTATATCGGTTAAGACCTGCTCAAACCAAAGAATTTCTACAGGTTCGCGCGCAGGAATAAATAACCCTACCTTTGCCATTAGGGCAGCTAAACCAAGGGTTTTGAGCGTAACAGTTTTACCGCCAGTATTGGGGCCTGTAATCGTGACAACACGAATGTGCGGTTGAATGAATAGATCGACAGGAACAACGTTACGATCTTGTTCGTGCTGCTGCTGCCAAACTAAAAGCGGATGGCGCAAGGCGCGCAAATTTATACTTTCGCCGATGCTGCGGTTGATAAAGCGGGGTGGATTAGCTTTAAGCCACAGACTATAACGAGCGCGAGCAGTGGCTAAGTCAATAATAGTTGCGATCGCAAGCAACCTTTCCAAATCTGCACTAACTTCGGCGACAAGCTTTGTCAAAGTGCGGCGAACTGCTTCTTCTTGGGCTTGCTCTTTGCGGACTAATTGCCGTAGTTGGTTGCCCAAAGGAACAACGCTATTCGGTTCTACATATAGCGTTGCGCCGCTAGTAGAAGTATCGTGAACAATACCACCGATTGCGTCTTTTTGGGGTGCTTTGACAGGAATAACAAAGCGATCGCCTCTAGTAGTAATTAGCTGTTCTTGGACGGCATTAGCGTGACGCTGCAAAATATTTTGCAGTAAGCGATTTATTTGCGTTCTTAGCTGTTTTATTTGGGTACGCAAGTCGCCTAAAATTGGACTTGCGCGATCGGTTACTTGTCCTCTTTCGTCGATACACCTATGAATTTCTTGCTCTAATTCGGGATAAGTCCGCAAGTCACAGACTAATTGCGTTAGCACCGGAATACCCGTCTGGTTATCGATGTAACGACGCAATTGCCTAGCACCAAATAAAGTCTGCGCGATCGCGAGTAACTCATTTCCGGCTAAAATTCCTTGTAACTGCGCCCTTTCTAAAGAGTCGCCAATATCTTGAATGCCATCAAAAGACAACCCCGTAGTTAGCCGAGTTTCTAAGTCGTATACTTCTTTTGTCTGAGCTAATAATTGTTCGCTCTCTAATTGTGACGTGGGAATTTTGAGACTACGCGCCGCTACAGAGCCTAGTTTAGTTGCGGCGAAGGTAGATAAATGTTGACAAAGGCGCGACCATTCTAATAATTCTAGAGTCTCAGATTGGATCAAGGCTTACCTGTAAAAATCGCAACTAAAGGTGTTGAAAAGACTTTTTGACTAAAACAATTGTGTCTCTATTCTAGCGGATACATTTATAGCTAGGCGTTGCTAGACACCAACTCCCCTCGCAATTTGATACGCTATGTCTTAACAGAATTGGAAGTGGGATAATACAAAACGTGGACATTGAAATTGGGCGGGGTAAAAGAGCAAGGAGAGCTTACGGAATCGACGAAATTGCTTTAGTACCAGGCAATAGAACCCTAGATCCGACTTTAGCAGACACAAAATGGCGTATAGGCAATATCGAGCGAGAAATTCCGATTATTGCTAGTGCAATGGACGGCGTAGTAGACGTTCGCATGGCAGTATTATTATCGGAACTCGGCGCGCTAGGTGTACTCAACTTAGAAGGTATCCAGTGTCGCTACACAGATCCCAAGCCAGTTTTAGAACGTATCAGTTCTGTTGGTAAAGATGAATTTGTGGGCTTAATGCAAGAACTATATGCCAAACCAATTGAACCAAAATTAATCGAGGAACGCATCAAAGAAATTAAGCATCAAGGCGGTATTGCGGCGGTTAGTGCCACCCCAGTAGGGGCAACAAAATACGGCGAGATGGTGGCAAAGGCGGGAGCAGATTTATTTTTTGTTCAAGCAACAGTCGTTTCTACCGCTCACCTATCGCCTGAATCCCTGACACCCTTAGATTTGGCGCAATTTTGCCGAGCAATGCCAATTCCGGTAATTTTGGGCAACTGCGTTACTTACGAAGTCACTCTCAACTTAATGAAAGCCGGAGCCGCCGGGGTGCTAGTAGGAATTGGGCCTGGAGCCGCTTGTACTTCTCGTGGAGTCCTTGGTGTGGGTGTCCCGCAAGCCAGTGCGATCGCTGATTGTGCGGCGGCTCGTGACGACTACTACCAAGAAACAGGCAATTATGTACCAGTAATTGCCGATGGTGGTTTAATTACTGGGGGCGATATTTGTAAATGTATTGCTTGCGGAGCCGATGGTGTAATGATTGGTTCGCCTTTTGCTAGAGCCGCCGAAGCCCCAGGAAACGGCTATCACTGGGGCATGGCAACACCTAGTCCTGTTTTGCCAAGGGGGACGCGCATTCGGGTGGCGACGACAGGGACGCTAAAGCAAATCTTGCGCGGCCCTGCCTTATTGGATGATGGTACTCACAACTTGCTTGGAGCTTTAAAAACAAGCATGGGGACTTTGGGTGCAAAAAATATTAAGGAAATGCAAAGTGTGGAAGTTGCGATCGCTCCTTCTCTACTAACGGAAGGGAAAGTGTACCAAAAAGCTCAACAACTAGGCATGGGCAAATAGGCGATCGTAGAGGCGGCGACGATGAAATTGCCTATTTGCCCAATTCCAACTATCATCCAGCAAAACAATTTACTGTCGCTTACAATAAGGGAGACGGAAAAAATTTTCCGTTCACTCCTCACACCACATTCCGCCTAATTAATATTGGGCGGTTTCTTATTTAACCCAAGTTTAATTAACTGCTACGGATGCCTCAATCCGACTTTGTAAATCTTTGCTAGATGTTTTTCTATTTAGCGAACTACGAGGCAATACGCGCATTATTTCCTCTACTGTAGTCAAGCCACTTGTTACTTTTTCGATTGCTGCCATTCTAAAAGAGGCAAAACTAATATTTTTGAGATACTGATGCAATTGAGTAATACTACCTTCGTAAATAATCTCTTGCACAGTTTCATCAATATCTAGCAACTCCACAATCACTTCTCGTCCCAAGTAGCCAGAATTAAAACAAGCTTTGCAACCTACTCCTTTGCGCCACGTCCCAAATTTTTGCGGTAAGCCCAAAACCTTCAGATCCATTGAAGTCGGCGTATAGGGTGCAGCACAGTGTAAACAGACACGTCGTACAAGGCGCTGGGCGACAATTCCCAGTAATGCGTCGCTAAGTAGTGCTGGGTCAGGGCCAATGTCTTTGAGCCTTGGAATTGCTCCTACAGCATCGTTGGTGTGTAGGGTAGTCAATACCAAGTGTCCAGTTAAAGCGGCTCTGACTGCAGTTTCTGCCGTTTCCGCGTCGCGGATTTCACCGACCATGATTACATCTGGATCTTGGCGCAAAATTGCTCTTAGCCCGGCAGCAAAGGTCATACCCGCCGCCTCATGGACTTGAGTTTGAGTAATGCGGGGCAACAAATATTCTACCGGGTCTTCTACGGTGACGACGTTGATATGTTCGTTGGCAACAGCTTGTAAACTGGTGTAAAGAGTGCTAGTTTTTCCAGAACCCGTAGGGCCTGTGAGAATAACCATCCCTTGAGGTTGCTTTAACCAGGTTTTGTAAATTGCTAAGGTTTCTTGAGAAAATCCTAAATTATTGATGTCAGAAAAAGGATTTTTTCTGGGTAGCAAACGGATTACAGCTTTTTCACCATTTACACAGGGGAGGGTGCTGACGCGCATATCCATTCCCAGTTCGGTTTCTTGCGAAGAGGCATATTTTTCCGCAATCCGTCCATCTTGCGGGCGGCGGCTGTCGGAAATATCTATGGTAGACATTACCTTGAGGGCGACAATTACCCTACGGCTAAGTTCGGCGGGGAGAGTTGTAATATCTCGCAATACGCCATCAATGCGGTAACGTACTCTTAAGCCGTCCGTCATTGGTTCTAGATGGATGTCACTTGCACGGTTACGCAATGCGCCGGAAATGAGTGTTTTGATCCGCCCGATTTGATCGGCGGCTTTGGAAAGGTATAGCTCGGTCGTTTCACTGATATTTTCTTGCTCATATTCGCCTGTTATTGGGTTGACTAAAGGAGCCGAGCTAAGATTATTGACGTTAAGATTTTGAGTATGAAACCAAGCGCGATAGCTTTTGTCAGAAATAGGAATAACTTTAATTTGGCTATAAGTGCGATCGCATAAATCAGCAATTATTTCTGGGCTCAAATTAACTGGACTACCTAAGTAATAACAACCACGCCACAACAATAAAGGAATTGCTGGTGGTAAAGAATTGCGATCGGGAAAGTGCCGCAAAAATCTTAAACTAACATCTCGGTCAAGTAATGCTTGATTAACCATTCCTTGATCGTCTACTAGAAGTTGCAGCGCTTGAGCGCAATTGATTTCTTGATTTTTCAGTTTTTGCCAAGCGGAGGTATTTGTAGGGGGAGTCTGCATATTTGTTAGTAAATTTACTGACTTGATTCAATTACAGTATAAAAAATTTTAAGTGATATTACTGAGCTTCATCATAAATTGATATTCTTCAATTTATAACTTTTTTATTTATAACTTTCTATCAATCATGGTAAGCGAAAAACTGAGCAATTGCGCTCCCTCAAAAGTGCCAAAAATTTGGCAAAAAACCTGTATCCCAGCCTTAGTAATTAAAAAACTCGGAGTTTTACACCCCAAGTTTGATAACTAATAGCAGCAATTATTTAAAGAGTTAAAGATTGAGCATTTGTTTCAATTAACTTTGCCAAATCTTTCAAAAATGCTGCCGCCGTAGCACCGTAAATAATCCTGTGATCGCAAGTAATATTTACCTGCATTTGCTGCTTGATGCCCAGCATTCCATCGGTTGCTACGACTTGACTTTGGGCTGCACCAATAGCTAAAATCGAGCCTTGTCCAGGAGGCAAAATAGCATCAAAGCGATCTACACCAAACATTCCCAGATTCGATAAGGTAAAAGTACCGCTATTGTATTCCTCCGGTTGCAATTGCTTTGCCCTAGCACGATCTACCAAAGCTTTCCAGTTGCGCGACAGTGAATAAATATCTACTTTATCGGCATCTTGCAATACAGGCGTAATTAGTCCGCCATCATCCATAGCTACGGCTACAGCAATATTAATATTGGGATGATAAACAATTTTTTGCTCTGAGTAACTGGCATTAACTAAAGGATGCTTTTGTAAAGTTATGGCTACAGCTTTTGCAAGTAGCGCTGTCATCGTTACGCCTTTAGATTTGATTTGCTTGTACAGTGTATCCAACGCTTCGGTAGTAATTGTATAACCGACGTGAAAAGTTGGTACTTGCAAGGAAGCCATCATATTTCGCACAACCGCGTTTTGCAGTGTGTTCATTGGCACTACTTGACCCGGAGAAACCGCCGGGATCGCTACTGGAGCAGTAGTAGGAGTAACCACAGCAGGTAGGGAAACCACAGGAGGCGCTGCTACAGGGGTAGGACTAGGCTTACTATTTGCCGCCGCTTCTACATCTTCTGCCACAATGCGCCCGTGAGGGCCGCTACCGGAGAGATTACTTAAATCAACTTTCATTTCTTTGGCTAACTTGCGGGCGCGGGGGGATACCATAATCCGCCCATCGCCAATATTTGAGCCATTTTGCGAAGGAGCGGGAGTCGCGACCGTATTGCTAATATCCGCTATTTGTCCGGGAGAAGTCGTAACGTCGGTTTTAGCTTCAGGAGGAGTTGCTTGTTGCTTTGCGGTGGCAATTTCTGCTTGGGTTTCGGCAATCAGCGCGATCGCACTACCCACTGGAGCCGTATCGCCAGATTCAACGAGGATAATAGCTATATAGCCTTCATAGAAGGTTTCTACATCCATATCCGCTTTGTCTGATTCTACTACTACCACTGTTTCGCCTTTTTCTACTTTGTCTCCAGGCGACTTCACCCAAGAGACAATTTTGCCCTCAGTCATGGTGGAGCTAAGAGCAGGCATAAATACTTCGTGAATCATTTGTAACCTTGAAGCAGTAAGCGATTAATTCTAATTATCTAAGAAAATTTGGATTGGATCTATTGAGATAAGCTTGCAGACGTTCCAACGGAACGTCTGCAAGCTTTGCTTAAATATCTCCCCGGATTTCTTCTACTATGCCATCGCGCAGGAGAATTTCTACTTGCATTTTGCTAATTAGGTTTTCTCCAGGTTGAATGCTAAACAAGCCTTCAAGTTGAAATTGGTTAACTTCTTGGTTCATCTCTAAAAGCTGGACTTGCTGGAGATTTTGCAAGCTTTGGTTTTTTTGCTCTAGTAGTTCGCTCTTTTTCTCATTAACCTGAATTTGGATGCTTTCAATTTGTTGCAACGTCTGCGGCCCGGGCGGTTGCAAGCTTTGCTTTTGAATTTCCAAAATTGCTCTTTGTCCTTGCATCTCCAATTGTTGCAATTGACTGTCAACTTGATTAATTTGAGTTTGCAACTGTTGCTGAATTTCGTCTTTCCAACGCGGAGTTACCACAGCTTTGACATTAATTGGGCGTTTTAGGTTTAGTTGAGATGGGGAAATATCCATAAAATCAAAGCACAATTCCTACTTTTTAAATTTCATTAAGCAAACATCTTGTCAATAATATCGTGGTAACGATCCATCACAACAGATCGCTTAATCTTCAATGTCTGAGTCATGGTGCCATTTTCAAGGGAAAATGGTTCAGGGATGAGCTTAAACGTACTAATTCGCTCATCAGCGCGATAACCAGGGCGGTTTTGAACCTCTCGGCTCACCTCTTGCCGATACAAGTCAACAATTGCTTTACTATTAAGGTCAGTAGCGGCTAGCTCTGGGTTTCGGGTGGCAACCCATTGTTGCAGTGCGTCTTCGTTGGGGACAATCAAAGCACCCAAAAATCGCTCATCTTGCCCTACGAGCATAATTTGGTCAATATAAGGCGATCGCAAACAAGCATCTTCGATCGGCTGCGGCTCGATATTTTCCCCATTACTCAGAACAATTGTATCTTTGGCACGTCCAGTAATAATCAAATCGTTCTGCCCCGAAACCCAGCCCAAATCCCCCGTATTAAACCAGCCTTCAGGATTAATAGCTGTTGCCGTTGCTTCAGGATTTTTGTAATAACCCTGCATCACTTGATCACCGCGAATCATGACTAAGCCTTTTTTTCCCACACTAAGGGGTTTGTGGGTTTCTAGATCGACAATTTGCGTTTCGGTATTAGGCAAAGGTTGACCATCAGCACCACGCAAGTTGTGCCAAGTGCGCCGTACGTGGGTAATAGGAGAAGTTTCGGTTAAACCGTAACCGCCTAAAATATCAACGCCGACAATTTCATAAAAGTCCTCCAAGTGTTCCGCAATAGAGCCGCCACCACTCACTAAAAACTTAACCTTTCCTCCCGTTGCTTCTCGTACTTGCTTGTAAACTATTTTGTCTGCCAACTGATGAATTAAACCTAAAGGAATTGTCTGGATACCTGCCCAAATTTTTGCAAATACTGAAGGGGAAAGATTGTTTAAATCCAAGCCTTGAACGAGCCGACGAGCAAGAATATAACGTTGACTTTGAGCAAAGAAAAATTTTATCAAACGTTGCTTATTGGTAGGTTGCTCCCGAAACTGCTTTTGTACTCCTTCGTAAATAGACTCCCATAATCGCGGTACACCAACCATATAAAAAGGTTGAAATTCTTTGAAGTCTTTTTTGACGTAACGGATATTGGTGTATATCTGCGTGCAGCCGTGAGCGAGAACAAAGTATTCAAAGCTGCGCTCGTAACAGTGCCAAATTGGTAAGATACTCATGACAACTTCCCCTGGCTGCGGTTCAACTACGGCACTCGCGCCAAAAACTTGGGATAGTAAGTTGCCTTGACTGAGCATCACTCCCTTGGGCTGTCCTGAAGTGCCAGACGTGTACATTAGAGTTGCCAAGTTCTCTTTATGGCGTTGTACGGGCTTTAAGGAACGATCTGCGCCTAGAGCGATCGTACTGGAATAATTTAGGACTTTTGTATTCGCAATTTCTGGTGGCTGTTCGTCAGATAGTAAAATTGCTAGGTTTACGAGGAGTTGTCCTTCTGTAAGCAATTTTTGCAGTGTAGCTTTGTCTTGCACCACCAGCGCTACGCTATCGCTGTGAGAAAGGATATATAACAACTCCTCGCGGTCGGCTTGCGCTCCTCGGACGGCATTAATTGCGCCCGCAGCCATAATACCTTGATCGGCAACGAGCCAGCGGGGTTGATTTTCTGCAAATAATGCAATGCGATCGCCAGGTTTTATTCCTAATGCTTGCAATCCGGCGGCAAACTGCTGAATTTGTTGATATAACTGACTATAGGTTAAAGCTACTTCTGGTTGGGCGTGAGGATCTTTGAGTGCAACAGTGTTGCCGAATTTTTGAATTGCGATCGCCCAGATTTCTGGAATAGATTGTACGTTGGCGTAATCAGCAGTACGTTTTGATAAGGGATTCAACATAACTCAATCGCTAGATAAGTTAATTTATTTGTTTATACCTTACTCTCAGTTATGCCGAAAATAGTAGCGTTGTATAGATAGATTAATGAGTGGGTATAATTAGTTACGCTTAATTAATATCGCTTGCAAGCCTGCCGCCGATGCGCCTTGATAATCTTCTTGAAAACTATCTCCAATATGCCATGCGTCCGCCGCAAGGCAATTGTGTTTTTCTAAGCCAGCATTAAATATTTGCTGATTTGGTTTAGCGGCACTAACTTCTGTAGAGATAGTAATAGATGTAAAAAAATCGATTAAATCGAGAGATTCTAAAACCAAATAAAGCCGCGAATCAAAATTTGATATTATTCCTAATTCAATTTTACGTTTTTGCCAGCGTTTTAGAGCAGGGATAACATCGTCATAGACAAACCAAGGTTTTGCAGTGGCAAAATGGCTGTAAAGTTGCTCAAAAAACTTAGAGAAATCTGCAAATTGGTTGACTGCTCCTACTTGTTGAAATGTTTCTAAAGCTACAAGTTGCCACCATTCAAATTCGCAATTAGGAATATCCTCAATTTTTACTCCTGGAAATATGGGCGGTGGCGTAGCAGCAAAGCTTTTAAAAAATGCTGTATTTATTGCTTCATCGGACACTGTAACGCCAAATTGCCGGGCAATTTCTGCATAGGCTTTCCCTACACTACCTTTTACGGCGAATAGTGTACCAACGGCATCTAAAAAAATTACTTTTGGCTGCTTCATAACGATTTAATATTTAATTTAATAATTAGAAATCCGACCAATCCACCGATTAAGTTTACGCCCATATCGTAGATAGTATCTGGATAATAAATTGCCAGCTTACTATCATTGGTTGGCTCACAGCAAACCCTTAAAAAATACTCAAAAAATTCATTCAAGTTGCCAATCAAGCAGATTAAACCTAGTAAAAATAATAAATTGTGCCACCATTTTAAACTGTGCCAAATATTTATGTAGATGGGCAAGAAAATAATTGTGACGCTTATAGCAGAGCAAAAATGTTCTAATCGATTTAGCCAAAACCAGGAATTGGGAATGATGTTTTTCTGAATCATCCAAGTTAGCCCAGTTTCGACTACAGGAAAGACAAACGCTGTTATTAAATATAATTTATGTTCGTTATCTGATAGGTTTGTTTCTAATTTAGAGAATCTAAAACTAAAGAATACTGCAAACCAGACACATCCTAGCAATACCCAGTTAGAAAATACAGTCAAGGAAAATAGAATTATTAAGCTAGCAAATAAAACCCAAAACCAATTAAATTTAAAAGCATTAACCATTTTTATATTTTTAAAACAGGCAATATGCCTGTTTTAACAAATTTATAAGTGCATTTAAAAAATAATAGGCGAGCAAAACACTAACCTATTATTTTTTAACTTTAATCTGTCAGACTGTCTACAATTGGATGAGTAATCCAGTTTAAACCTACTTTTAATTGATGTCCCAATGTTGGCATTCGGTAAAGATAGGCAAGGCGACGCGCAACATAAGCTAGAGATCCATCTAGTTTTATCCCTAAGCCTGTAAAAGTTGCATTATTTGTGCCTAATGTCATCATCTCACCTAGGTGCTGGTAACGGAAGGGCAGCAAAGGTCTACCCGTAAGCGAAGCCCAGATATTCCAGCCCACGTAATCGGCTTGTTGAAAGGCAGATTGGGCAGTTGTTGGCACTTGTTTACCATCGGCATCAATGCAATCAGCTAAATCGCCCAAAGCAAAGATTTCTGGACACTCTACTACTTGCAAAGTAGGTGTAGTCGTAAGTTGACCGCGCCCATTGTGCTTGAGAGGCAAACTTTGCACTACCGGATTTACCCGCGTCCCTACAGTCCAAATTACCAAATCTACAGGAATAGTATCGACTTGATTTTTGTATTCTAAAGCGATCGCATCATTCGTAATTGATTCTACTTTAGTTTCCAAGTCAACCCATACTCCCCGCGCTTCTAAAGCTTTTGCTGCGGTAGTCCGGTTAAATTCTGGCGATGTCCGCAGTATTTGATCGCTTAATTCTATTAGCCGCAATCTACCCCGCTCTTTCAAGCGTTCGGACAGCTTACAAGCAAGTTCTACGCCGCTATAACCCGCCCCGACAATGGCGACTCGAATTTTATCAGTTTGGGAGCCTTCCAGCATTCGCAGGCGTTGTTCTAGGCTGTAGGCATCGGTAACAGTCCGAAATGGGAAGGCGTAAGAGCTTGAACCAGGAACCATATCTAGCGGAGTTTCGCCACCGAGAGCTATTACTAAGCGATCATAGGGAATTTCGCTACCATCTTGTAGATAAACTCGTTGCTCTTGGGTATTAATGTCGGCTACTTCCCCTTGCAAGCAGCGAACGCCCGTATTAGCAAGGATTTCTACAAAAGGCGGGGCAATTTCCCAAGTTTGCAATTCTCCAGTGAGGAGTTCGTACAACAAAGGAGAAAATAAAAAGCGATCGCTTTTATCGACTAAAACAATTTCTGGTTTTTGCGCTGCTTCCCAAGGTAGTTGGCTAAGACGCAGTGCTGTGTAAAGACCGCCAAAGCCTCCGCCTAGTATACATATGCGTGCAGGTTGCTGGGTTGTCATAGAGCTAAGAGGTTGAAAAAGCAATTGCCTAGTGTCTTCTTCCAAGATAGCAAGGCTAATTGAGGAGAGTGAGACTCTAGCCCTGCACCATGCTCTGTAAGACCTGAAACCCGCCTTGTACTTACAGACATTGTTGAATTAGATTTGCTGTAAATTGAGCTACTTACAATCGTCCTGAAAAGTGAGGTTGCAAAGTTATCCACTCTACAACAATAATACTGAAGTTATCTAATCGCGCAAAAAATAAATGCAAGGATTTAAGCGCATTTTTATGAAATCATTTTCTGGTTGCCAGCACCCGCGCCACTCGTCCTCAAACCAACGTAAACAAAGCCTTAAATCTCTTGACCGTCTTAATCTCACTTTAGGTGATGTGCGAGATGTATTTGAACCTTAATTAGCAATTTTTGGTGTTGCATAATTGAGAGATAAATGGTTAAAGATAATGAGGGACAAGCATATCACTAAACTTGAGTTAATAAATTAACAACCGAATTGAATAAGCCAACATAGCTACTTGGCTCTTAATATATCAACTTTTTTACAACCACGTCGGCGCAGTAGAAAGCCAACTCCGAGCGCGCCAATGGCAGCTAGCGTTCCAATCCCACTACCTGGCTCTGGAACAACTTCAATGGAACCAGTTATTAGAGCCTTGCCATTCAAAGAGATGCCATTTGGTGATGGAATAATTGTGTCAGTTTCAAAAAATTCTAATGTGCCGATAGCATTGGTGAATAAGCCCTCTCCACCTGTAATATTTAAAGTACCAGAACCTATGCCTGTGAGATTTTCCAAGTCAAATACAGCAGAAGCAGTAGCGGTTCCACGCAATTTGTTGTCAGTACCTTCTCCTTCAAATATGATATAGCCCAGTGGTAGCTCCGGTAAGCCGAAGGTTGCTGGATCTATATTAAATGTGACTTCGTTGGTAACGGGGTTAGTTTGTCCATAAACTAAGCCTTCATAACGAGTTAGACCGTAGGGGGCTTCAGGGTCAACAATCGTAGCTAACTCAATTGACTGTGAAACATTCTCTGTAAGCGGTACGATGTTAATTACTGTATCGTAATTGCCTCTAAAGGGATAGGTAGTCTGCGCGATCGCTTCCGTAGCACTATAATCGAAAACTACCAGGGTAAGAGCTACTGGTACTAGCCATATCTGAGAACTTAGCATTAGTGGATTCATCTCCGAATTGATTTATACAGATAAAGAATAAGGCATAGAAAATTTAGGCAGGAGGAACATGAAAATTGAATTGACTATCTCTGTACTTCTGCCTCTCGAAGCTTAAGACTACTGTGTTAAGACTGCACTGAATAATCTTTTGATAAAATTGAGCTTTTTTTAGCTCTTATTTTTGCTGAACCTGACTCAACTGTAAAAAACCGTCAATACGGAGCAATTTTAAACTTATTATTCAAATGCTAGAAACTTGGAGACGGGAATTGCTCTCTCAATTTCTAACAAAAGAGGGGTGCCTAAAACATAAAAAAAGCCCGTTGGTACGCGGACTAAAAGTATTGTTTTTAATGGCTTACAGAATTATTTATCGGTTGGCATTTTGTTCCACTTCGCGTTCGGCTTCGCTGAGTTTGGTATCGTCTTTTATGCCACCAAAAACTCGCTGATACTGATCGTTGCCTAGTTCGCCCGCCGCGCGTTCAATGCGACCTTTAATGTCTTTGTTAGAGTTGCCTAAATCTTTAGGAATGAGTTTTGCTGCTTCTTTGCCGCTTTCTAGCTCGTCAAAACCTAATTCCTCGGTCTTCGGTTGAATAGTTCCTTTAGGAGCAACGGCAACTATTTGAATATTTGCTAAATCGGTTAATGGTGAAGCTTGTACGGGCGTAGCAGGAGTTGATAACCATGCCATACCTACTAGCAGTACACTCGCAATTGTTAAAGTCAGACGCTTAAATATTTTATTGACAAACATACAGAAAATTCCTTTCAGTTGTTTTGATTACTTTTATGAATGTTAGGAAATAACTATAAAAATATCGTCTGCCCCCAGATGGGTTTCAATGACAGTTTTAGAGGAAAGCATTGTAACCGTGTCAGGCGCGACTAAACTGGATGTGGGGAAAGAGTAGGCGCAGGTGGTTGCAAATTAGGCACGGCAGCTAATTTGAGGAAAGTCCGGGCTTCCGAAAGACCAAACTTGCTGGGTAACGCCCAGTGCGAGCGATCGCGAGGATAGTGCCACAGAAAGATACCGCCGTTTTCAATTGAAAAAGGTAAGGGTGCAAAGGTGCGGTAAGAGCGCACCAGCAGCGCCGAGAGACGCTGGCTCGGTAAACCCCGGTTGGAAGCAAGGTCAAAGGAATAATGGTTGGTCTTTTACCTATTCCACTGCCTAGGAACCGCTTGAGGCGCTTGGTAACAATCGTCCCAGATAGATAACCGCCCTGGTGGAATAAGGAGACGTAGCAGTGCTACGTCTCTACATCCATCAGAACAGAACCCGGCTTATGTCCGACTCTTTCCCTATTTTTGTACGTTAGCTCCAAATAAACGCGCGATCGCATTTTCAATATCTGGCTGTTTAATTAACGATTCGCCAATTAATACAGCCTTTGCTCCCGAATGTGCTACTAGTGCTAAATCCTCAGCTTGATGCAATCCCGACTCGCTGACTACTAAAATATTTCGTTCTTGTAATTGCTGTCCCCGTTCTGCCAATATTGAGCAAGTATTTTGCAAGTCTACGGAAAAATCTTTCAAGTTGCGATTGTTGATGCCAATTAAAGCAACTCCATCTATTGCGAAAACGCGATCAAGTTCTTCTACTGTATGAACTTCGATTAAAGCCGCCATCTTTAAAGCTTTGGCAATTTTTATAAAATATTGCAAATCTTGGTCAGTTAAAATTGCTGCAATTAACAGTACCGCATCCGCGCCCCGGACGCGGGCTAAATACATTTGGTAAGGATATAAGATAAAATCTTTGCATAACAAAGGTAAGTCTATCACCGCGCGAATTTGAGCTAAGTAGCTGAAGCTGCCTTGAAAAAACTTTTCATCTGTAAGCACCGAAAGGCAAGCTGCGCCGCCTTGTTGGTAGGATTTAGCAATTTCTACCGGGTCAAAATCGGCTCTAATTACACCTTTACTGGGCGATGCTTTTTTGACTTCCGCAATTAATGCTGGGTGAGTTTTGGCTTGGCGCAAAGCAGCAATAAAATCCCGCGAGGGAGCAGCTTTAAGTGCTTGCTGCTGCAACTCAGCTAAAGGTAATTTTTCTCGCAGCCGATTAACTTCATCTTCTTTGTGCCAAACAATTTCTTCTAAGATATTATTTGGTTCAGCGCCCGGTAAAACTACTTGATAGCGCATACTGCTTAAAGCAATGGAACGGTTAGGGGGACGACGACGGATTTGCATTATGTCAAGGTGGAATTTTTTGAATTTACTAAGATGCGATCGCGCGTTTATAGGCTTCGTCCAATACTTCCGATAGGGTCGGATGAGCGTGGACTAAATGCGCTAAAGTGTGTACTGTTTGACGAAGTGCGATCGCGGCGGAAGCTTCGTGAATTAAGTCTGAGGCGTGCAAGCCAATAATATGTACCCCCAAAACTTCCCCAGTATCTTTACGATAAATTAGCTTTGCCATGCCGTCGGCTTCTCCTTCGGCGATCGCTTTGGAGTTACCTTTGTAATAACTTCTCACTGCACCCACTTCAAAACCTTCTTGGCTTCCCAATTCTTTGGCGGCGGTTTCGGTCATCCCTACATAACTAATTTCTGGGTGGGTAAAGGCGGCGGCGGGAACGCTGTGATAATCTACAATTCGCTCGTGTCCGCAAATATTATCAACAGCGACAATTCCTTGACCAGAAGCGGCGTGCGCCAGCATCATTTTACCGTTGGCATCGCCAATCGCCCACAGATGCGGTACGACTTCTCCAGCCGCTAGCACTGCCATACTATCATTGACGGGAATAAAGCCCCGGCGGTCTAATTCAACGCCCACTGTCTCTAAGCCGAGGTTTTGCGTAGCGGGGATGCGTCCAGTGGCGACTAAACAAGCATCGACTTCAATAGTATCGATAACTTCTTTGGTCTTAAAATCAGCGAGTTCAATTACTACTGGGGTTCCAGGAGTAACTTTTTTTGCCATTATGCCTACATGAGTTTCAATATCGCGGGGAGTGATTAAAATTCGTTCGGCTAGTTTAGCAATATCGCGGTCAAAACCAGGCATTAGCTGGTCTAAAGCCTCAATCATCGTAATTTCGCAACCCAAGGCTGAGTAAATATCGGAAAATTCTAAGCCGATGTAACCGCTACCAATAATTGCCACCCAATCCGGTAAAGACTCCAACTTTACGCCTTGGTCGCTAGTAAAAACAGTTTTACCATCAATTTCAATCCCTGGGGGGACAAAAGGAATTGAGCCAGGAGAAAGGATAATATCTTTAGCAGTTACGATTTTTTCTCCATCACCCGTAGCGATCGCAACTTTTTGCGTTCCAGCTAACTGACCTCTACCCCGAATTATCTCTACACTGAGGCGTTTGAGGCTATTAGTTAAATCTCCCTGAATTTTGGCAACAAGATTATTTGCATGACTTGCGATCGCGCTGCGGTCAAATTCTACACTACCTACTTGAATACCCAAAGACTTAAGGTGGTGAGCGTTGCGTAATTCTCTAACTCTACCGGAAGCTGCAAGCAATGCTTTGGAAGGGATGCAACCTCTATTTACACAAGTACCGCCCATATCTGCTGCTTCAATAATTGCCGTTTTCAAGCCGCAACTAACAGCGTGTAAAGCCGCGCCATGTCCGCCTACTCCAGCGCCAATAATAACTAGATCGTAATCAAATTCCTGACTCACGCGATCGCTTCTCCTGGTGCTTATATTCTCTATTTTCCTCTTGACGGTGCGATCGTTGCAAGTACCTTCAATTTATCTCTAGGGAATTTGGGCAAAACTAGGGCTTGATGGGATTTTGATGATACCAATCAACCACATCCTGTAAGGTCTGCTCTAAGGGGCGAAAAGTAGCTCCCAATTGAGAAATCGCTTTAGCTGAAGTTACTTGCCTTTTTAGGTGCATGGTGCGAATACCTTCAAGGGGAAGGAGTGATTTTGTCCCAGTCAGACGTGCATAAATATCTGCAACCCAGGCATATATCAAAGTCATTGTGTAAGGAAGGCGACGCTCGGGACAAGGAATATTAGTAACTTTTTCTAGAGTTTTAAACAGATTTTCCAGGCTCAAATATTGTCCAGCTACGATATAGCGATCGCCACTAATCCCTCTTTCTACAGCATTAATCGCCGCTTGAGCAACATCACGGGCATCTACCATACAAGTTCCCCCGTCTAAAATCCCTGGGATCTTTTGCGCTAGATAATCCAACACCAATTGACCGCTACCTGTGGGTGCAGCATCTTTTGGTCCAAACATCCATCCTGGTAAAATTAATACTACTGGTAGCGAGTGTTGCTGCAAGAAATCATTTATTGCCGCCTCCGCCATAACTTTGCTTTTGAAATACAGATTTTTGATGGCTTCAGGATCGTTTGGCGTTGCTTCGTCACCTGGAATATTAGCGGCTTTCATGCCCACAGGACCAGTGGAACTGATATAAATTACTTTTTTAACTCCTTGCTTTTCAGCTTCACTGAGCAATCTAATCGTGCCTTTGACATTAATATTTTCTAACATTTGCCAGTGGTTTCCCGGCTGATAATATTCCCGGAAATAAGCAGCAGCATGGAATAACACATCGCACCCTGCTAGTTCTGGAGCGAAACTTTCAACATTGAGCATATCGCCTTCAACTAGCGATACATCCAAATCGCCAAAAAGCTTGGCTGCTTTTGTTTTTGAGCGTACTAAGGCTTTGACTTTGTAGCCTTGTTCTAATAATAATTTCACTAAGTTATTGCCAAGTAGTCCGGTACTGCCAGTTACAAATGCTTGCATATTACTCCTTTAAGTTATCAATATTGCTTTTCGTCAACAAATTAGGCTAAAGATGAGCTAAGACTTGCCTCTTAGAACTAATGCGAATAGGTGGCGTTAAGTTGCGATCGCTCGTGATGATAGGGTGTAAATCCAGCAATAGTGTCTTTAACTGCCATTTTTGAGGCTCCACTAAGATCCATTTACGTTTATATCTAAAAGATATATATCTAACTACTATATGTCAAGAGAGAACAAAAGCAAGTATGCGATTATGGGTTTATTAGCCATAAGCCCGATGTCGGGTTACGACATCAAGAAGAAAATTGAACGCAGTACGAGTAACTTTTGGAACGAAAGCTACGGACAGATTTACCCTATTTTGAAAAAACTGTTAGCCCAAGGACTTGCAACCCAAGCCGTTGAGGAGCAATTGGGTAAACCAGACCGCCACGTTTATAAGCTGACAGACAAGGGTCAACAAGAGTTGCAAAGCTGGTTAGTTGAACCTGCGGAACCCCAAGTAGAAAGAATCGAGATTTTGTTGAAGCTGTTTTTTGGACAGCAGGTAGCGGTAGCAGATAATATTCGTCACGTAGAGCAATTTCGAGAACTGCAACAACAATCGCTGCAAAAGTACGAAGCTATCGAGCAAGAAATGCAAGAGAAAGGCACAGATAACCCTAATTTTCCTTACTGGTTGATAACTGCGAACTATAAATTGCACGTCACCAAGGCACTAATAAATTGGTGTGATGAAACTTTGGCTAAATTAAAGACAAATGATTGATGAAGTGCGATCGCATTGTCAAGTTAATTTGCCTGTTACGATCAAGACTGCTCAACACCTATATTAAAAACAATTGTGACTGTCAAGCCAGAGTGGTTGCGAGTAAAAGCGCCTCAGTGGGAGCGCGTCGGGAACGTTAAAGAAATTCTCCGGGATTTAAGCCTAAACACTGTGTGTGAAGAAGCTTCTTGTCCGAATATTGGCGAATGCTTCAACGCAGGTACAGCAACATTTTTGATTATGGGCCCAGCTTGTACGCGGGCTTGTCCCTATTGCGATATCGATTTTGAGAAAAAGCCTCAACCCTTAGATGCTACCGAACCTGATAGACTGGCGCAAGCAGTACAAAGACTAAAATTAAATCATGTAGTCATTACGTCGGTAAATCGTGATGACTTATCCGACGGCGGCGCAAGTCAATTTGTGCGCTGCATTGAGGCGATTCGGATTACATCACCGCAAACAACAATTGAAGTATTAATCCCTGACTTGTGCGGCAATTGGCAAGCTTTAGAAACAATTTTGCTTGCAGCGCCAGAAGTCTTGAATCACAACACAGAAACCGTACCCCGTTTATATCGTCGCACTCGCCCCCAGGGGGATTATGATCGCACATTGGAATTATTAAAGCGATCGCGCTTATTTGCTCCGGGAGTTTATACTAAGTCTGGCTTAATGGTGGGTCTGGGCGAAACAGATGCGGAAATTCGCCAAGTGATGGTTGATTTGCGATCGGTGGACTGCGATATTCTGACGCTAGGGCAATACCTGCAACCAAGTCAAAAACACCTACAGATTCAAAACTTTGTCACGCCAGAACAATTTGATGATTGGCGGCTTTTTGGTGAAAATATTGGATTTTTGCAAGTAGTGTCTTCCCCACTAACTCGTAGCTCTTATCATGCCGAACAAGTCAGAGAATTGATGCAACGTTACCCGCGAAGTAAATAGCTGTGCGCGAGACAAAAATAACTATTTTGGGTGCGGGTGCTTGGGGAACGATTTTAGCCAAATTAGCCGCCGCAAACGGTCATAACGTGCGTTTGTGGTCGCGTCGCAGTTCAATGGAGCTGGAGGATGCTCTAGAAGGTGCTGAGATAGTTTTATCGGCGGTGTCTGTGAAAGGTGTAAGAGCCGTAGCTACAGAAATTCAATCTTTGCCTATTTCTCCACAAGCAATTTTTGTCACTGCTACCAAAGGCTTGGAACCTGCAACAACGTTAACCCCATCCCAAATTTGGCAAGCTTTCTTTCCCACCCATCCTGTAGTTATTTTATGTGGGCCTAATTTATCTAAAGAAATTGAGCGGGGTTTGCCCGCAGCAACGGTTGTAGCTAGTACAGATATGGCGGCGGCGGAAATAGTACAAGCCGCTTTTTCTTCTTTACGCTTCCGCGTTTATACAAATTTTGACCCCGTAGGCGTGGAACTCGGTGGGATTCTAAAGAATGTCATGGCGATTTCTGCTGGAGCTTGTGATGGCTTACAGTTGGGAACGAATGCTAAAGCGGCATTGCTAACGCGCGGACTTATAGAAATCGTCAGAATTGGTAATAGTTGGGGAGCAAAAACTGAGACTTTTTACGGGTTATCGGGGTTAGGTGACTTGCTGGCAACTTGCAATAGTCCTCTAAGTCGCAATTATCAAGTAGGCTACTTGCTCGCTCAAGGTAAAACTTTGGCAGCAACTCTAGGTAGTTTAGAAGGAACCGCCGAAGGCGTAAATACGGCTAAAGTTTTGATGCAACACGCCCAGCAACACAATATTTCTATCCCAATTACGACTCAAGTGCATCGCTTATTGGCGGGTGAAGTTACACCAAGACAAGCGCTTGAGGAGCTAATGCTCCGCGATATTAAACCAGAAATATAAGTGCTTGCTAGCATTAGGGCGATCGCCCTAATGCTAGCAAGTATCGATTTCAACGCTCCTACAGGGTAGGATAAGGGCGAAGGATAAAGTCTACTTTAGCTTTCAAGTATTCCCCTCACACCTTACCTAGCTCAAATGGAATGGCAGATAACCGATGCCCAAAACTTGGCATTAATTGACCGTGAAATTGGCGATTATGGGTTTTCACCCGCCCAGTACGAAATAGTCAGGCAGGTAATTTATGCCACCGGAGACTTTGAATATAAATCCTTACTCCAGTTTAGCGATCGCGCTTTGGCTGCCGGAGCCGCCGCCCTAGTTGCTCGTAGTACCATTATTGTCAATTTACCAATGGTACAAGTAGGCATTACACCTAATATTCAAAAAACTTTTGCAAATCCCGTTTATTGCAGTGATGATGGGCATAATTGGAGTCAAAAAGAACAACCGACTAGCAGCAACTGGGAAATAGAAACTTTAGCTAGAAGGTATCCAGAAGCAATTTTTGTGATTAGTCAAGGACAAGTGTCATTGACGGCGCTGTTGGAATTAATTGAAGCAGAGGAAATTAGACCTGCTTTAGTAGTTGGTACACCCGCAGGATTTGTAGATGTAGATGTAGCTAAACAACGCTTGAACGATTCAAAGTGCCTCACATTCGGATCGATGGACGCAAAGGCAGTGCGATAGTAGCAACAGCAATTATTAACGCTTTAGTAGAACTAGCTTGGCAGGCTTACGGACACGATGACGATGAGGGCAATTAAAAAGCAAGCAATTTCTTGCAGGACTAACTACTATAAACCTAGCAGCTATTAGCTGGCTAAAAAGAGAGCAAATCTTAGAGTACAAAAGCGCTCAATATGGTAGTAACCCATCTCCCACAGACACTGCTCCTAAGTACAGAAGAACTGCATCAAATGAATGCCTACTGGCGGGCAGCAAATTATTTATCCGTCGGGCAAATATATCTACTGGACAATCCCTTACTGCGCGAACCGCTTACGCTTGAACATATCAAGCCACGGCTTCTAGGTCACTGGGGAACAACGCCAGGTCTGAACTTTATCTACGTCCATCTTAACCGCCTGATTAAAGCTCAAGACCTGAACGCAATTTACATAGCTGGTCCTGGTCATGGCGGACCTGGAATAGTTGCAAATACTTATCTAGAGGGAACTTATAGCGAGGTTTACCCTCATATTTCCTCTGATTATGAGGGGATGAAAAAACTATTCAAGCAATTTTCCTTCCCTGGAGGCATCCCCAGTCACGTTGCACCGGAAACCCCAGGCTCAATTCATGAAGGAGGTGAACTTGGATACTCCCTATCTCACGCTTACGGCGCAGCCTTTGACAACCCCGATCTCATCGTTGCTTGTGTGGTTGGCGATGGGGAAGCGGAAACTGGACCTTTAGCCACTAGCTGGCACAGTAACAAGTTCCTTAATCCCGTTACTGATGGTGCAGTTTTACCGATTTTGCACTTGAATGGTTATAAAATTGCCAATCCTACAGTGCTGGCGCGGATAAGTCGTGAGGAACTAGAAAGTTTGTTGATTGGCTACGGTTATAAACCCTATTTTGTAGAAGGGTCTGAACCGGAAGCCATGCACCAATTAATGGCAGCAACTTTAGACCAGGCGGTTTCCGATATTAAAGCGATTTGGCACGATGCGCGCACCAATGGCTTTACAGTACGTCCCCAGTACCCGATGATTGTGCTGAAGTCGCCCAAAGGCTGGACAGGTCCCAAGGAAGTGGATGGCAAAAAAACTGAAGGCTATTGGCGATCGCATCAAGTTCCTTTGGCAGAGATGGCAACTAAGCCCGAACACTTAAAGCTGCTCGAACAGTGGATGAAAAGTTACAAACCAGAAGAACTGTTCGATGGAAATGGGACATTAATGCCAGAACTAAAGGCTTTAGCACCCCAAGGAATCAGTCGTATGGGGGCTAATCCACACGCCAACGGTGGTTTACTACTTAAAGGTTTAAAGTTACCAAACTTTTCTGACTACGCTGTAGAAATAGATAGTCCTGGGACAATAATGGCAGAGGCTACTCGCATTATGGGCGAATTTCTTAGCGATGTGATGAAGCAAAATCTTGAAAGCCGCAACTTTCGGGTCATGGGCCCTGATGAAACGGCTTCTAACCGCCTTAACGCTTTATTTGAAGCAAGCGATCGCACTTGGAGCGCCCACATCCTCCCCGAAGACGACCACCTTGCTCCTGACGGTCGGATCATGGAAATATTGAGCGAACACACTTGTCAAGGCTGGTTAGAAGGATATTTGCTTACCGGGCGACACGGGTTTTTCTCTTGCTACGAGGCTTTTATCCATCTTGTGGATTCTATGCTCAACCAACACGCCAAATGGCTCGCAACTACCCGTCATATTCCCTGGCGTAGACCGATTGCTTCCCTCAACTATTTGCTCACTTCCCACGTATGGCGACAAGACCATAATGGTTTTTCTCACCAAGATCCGGGCTTTATCGATCATGTGATGAACAAAAAGCCAGAGGTGATTCGGGTTTATTTACCCCCCGATGCCAATACCTTGCTGTCTGTAACCGATCATTGTCTGCGTAGCCGGAACTATGTCAATGTAATTATTGCGGGCAAGCAACCAGCCTTACAGTATTTAGATATGGATGCGGCAATTAAGCACTGCACCACTGGTGTTGGAATTTGGGGTTGGGCGAGTAACGACCAAGGGGTAGAACCGGATGTTGTTATGGCTTGTGCGGGTGATGTACCGACATTAGAAACTCTGGCGGCGGTGGATTTGCTTTACCAAAACTTCCCCGACCTTAAAGTGCGGGTAGTAAATGTAGTTGATTTGATGAAACTTTTACCAGAAAGCGAACACCCGCACGGTTTGAGCGATAAAGACTTTGATTCTATCTTTACTCCAGATAAGCCGATTATCTTTGCTTTTCATGGCTATCCTTGGCTGATTCATCGCCTTACTTATCGGCGCACAAATCACCATAATATCCATGTCCGGGGCTACAAAGAAGAAGGAACTACTACTACGCCTTTTGACATGGTGGTGTTGAATGAGTTGGATCGTTTTAGCTTGGTAGATGATGCGATTGACCGAGTTCCAAAGCTTAAGTACAGCGCAGCCTACATCAAACAGATATTGCATGACAAGCTGATTGAACACAGGCATTATATTACCAAGCATGGCGAAGATATGCCGGAGATTCTCAATTGGCAGTGGGGTTACTATAACAATTCCGAAAAAACAACTCCGCCAAAAACTGACGAGTCAAGCACTTCTACCCCTTCTCAAGAAGGTGGCGAAGGTGTAGCAAAGTCTAGATCTTAGTTTGACCTAATCTCCTTTCCTACACTGGAGGGGGAGCAACTTTTCATGGCGGATATTAATCGGATGAATGTTCAGAGTAGTGGGTTAGGTTAAGCGCGAAGTCTCTTGGGCAGAATCCTCTGTTCAAGGAGCTTCGCTTTTTAATTGCAATAGTTATCTTTAAGATTAATTAACTGAATTTGGTGGTCTACTGCCTCGTTTGAGTCTGCGTGATTACTTTGTTCGTGACGACTTAAAGCGTCCAAAGCGCTGCTGCAATCGTTAACGGTTTGATTTATTTGATTTTGATATGCTGCTTTTTCGGACTGGACTTGGCTTGCTCTTGCTCTTGCTTCAAGAGCCGCCGCCGCCGTGTTTTCTTTCTTTCTGGCAGGCTCTTGAACTCTGCCAATTGAAGATAGACCAACAAACCCGGTAAAAACAACTATTCCTACAAGTATGTTGCCAAGCATTTGATGGGCTTCTTTTTCTTCAGTTTTCGACCCGTGATATCTACCGTATTTAGCCATGTTGTAAACCTGCAACTATATTTTTATAGAACCCAAAACATGAGCCAAAAGTGCGATCGCATTGCAAAGAAATAATAAATATTTATGCTCAATCCCTTATCGGTTGCCTAAGTCTTGTCTAATCAATATAACGCCGCCTAGAAGATGATCGCGATTTCTTTTTAGCAATCGGGCGATCGCCCGATTGCTCCCCACCAAGCCGACGGCTGACATCTACAAACATATCTCTTTGCAAAAATGGATAGTCGCTTACCCACAGCTTTCGACTAGGAATATACAGGTCTGTAACTTCATCAATATCGCTCAAGTCTGGGCTATTTGACAGCAATACCATTTCTGCTATTTGACCAGTAGCGATTACTTTATGGTCTTTACGTAGTGGTACTTGTACCGTAGTTATAAACCCTGTTTCGTCGCCAACTTCTAAGTTTAGTCGGCGTTCGCGGTTTTCAATTAATACAAGTTCACCTTTCTGATTAACGTTTTCCTCGGTACTAATTAATTCTTCGGTGAGGAATATATCTAAAATCCGACCGCGAAAAAAGCCACTGTAGGGATAGCGGCGATATTTCTGATTGCGTAAACTTGCCCAATACACAGGTCCCCAAAACCAGTAAAGTCCGCCAATTAATCCTAAACCAAATAAGATTGGACTAAAACTCCTGCCTAATAAAATTCTCAGCAGTAAGACAACTAATACAGCTACTACAGAAATCAATAACCGCTTTAAAAAATCTGCGGATTTGCCCCAGTAATATTTGTATTGCTCGGCACTGGCAATTCGAGGTATAACTTGTTCAAATTTCTGGCGTGTAAGAGGGACTAACATGGGAGAGGTTTTGAGGACAGCTTATAGTATCTTTTCTAGCCCATAAATCAGGGACTTTAACAGCAGCACTTTACGAATTGCAAGTAATACCCCTGGCATATAACAAGCGCGATCGCTAGTATCGTGACGTAAGGTATAAACTTGACCTGCGGCTCCAAAAATTACTTCTTGGTGGGCAATTAGTCCTGGTAAACGGATACTATGAATCCTAATTCCTTCGTTGGCGATGCTACCTCTTGCGCCGGATAGTTTTTCGGTTTCTGCTACCAAAGCCTCGTTAAATGGTTTGCCCATTTCTGCTAATATTTCAGCCGTTTGAATTGCTGTACCGCTTGGTGCATCGGCTTTTTGATTGTGATGCAGTTCAATAATTTCGACATGATCAAAGTATTGGGAAGCAGAAACCGCCGCTTGCTGAAGTAATACCATCCCAATCGAAAAATTAGGGATAATTAAGCAACCCGTGCTAGCTTTGTCGGCAAAGTCTGCTAGATCACCTATTTGCTCGGCACTTAAACCTGTAGTCCCGACTACCGGACGCACACCGTAGGCGATCGCCGAACGAATATTATTGTAAATAGAGCTTGGATGCGTAAAATCTACCATGACGGCGGGCTGTTTTTCTTGAGCAGCAAAAGCAAGCATCGGCTCAAACTGGTTGGTGATGGGGATTTCTAACGGTTCGCTTAAACCAGCTAATTCGCCAGCATCTCGATCCTGGTATTGGGGGTTGCGGTCAACTGCGCCGACTAAGGTCATATCCTCGGCTTGGGCGATCGCTTTGATTACTTCACGTCCCATCTTGCCAGCCGCACCGTTAACTAGCACGGGAATAGGAGCTTGTGCCATGTTCTAAAATCTCTTTGGGCTTTATTGAGTGGAGGCTCGTCTCAACTCTAGCAGATTGACGCGATTTCACTGATCTGGGCAGGCGATCTGTGTATTTGACGAGGTGCAAACCTAAACCTATTTTTTTACTTAGTTCTTCCATCTTCTGAAGTATCTTTAAAAGCAATTAAGTCAATTAGAATCAGATATTGTTACGCTCAAAACAGAATGAGAGTTAAATTATAGTGATGACAATTTTGCGTAAATTTACGATATTGTTTTTGTGCCTAACTCTGAGTGTGACAACTATTGGCTGCGGCGGTAATAACGAAACCGTCCGTCAAAATCAAAACACACCAGTGCAACAATCAGCAGCACCAACAAAAATTCCTGATGGGAAATACCCAGTACAGCAAGCAAGTTATAGCGATGCGAATGGAGAATATGAGCTATTTTTGCTCAATACTCAGCCCGGTCAACCGCCGAGTTTTCGCACTACAAATTTACAGATGGCAAGGTTGACCGATGAAGAAATTAAAAGCGGTGAAAAAAGCTATCTAAATGTGGCAAACGGACAGCCGGCATTGCACCTCACCGAAGACTTCAAAATTGAGTACAACCATGCTGTAACTGAAAATCAAGTCAATCCCCAAACTGGACAACAAGAAACCGTTGTTGTACGCCGCGAAAATAGTTTTTGGAGTCCCTTTGCTGGCGCTTTGGCAGGTCAGGCTATTGGTAGCTTGTTATTTAGACCTCAATACTATGTACCGCCTGTCTACCAGCCTGGAGGTGGTGGATTGAGGGGTTATGGCGGCTATGGCAGTTCTTACGATCGCGCTGTTAGCAGTTATCGCACTCGCTACAATGCGCCACCTTTGGAAGTCAGAAATCGGACTAATTTCCGGACTACAGGGGGAATTAGAAGACCATCATCTTCAACGGTACGCACTTCACCGCGCCTAAATACAGGCAGCCGTTCTAGTGGCTCTGGTTTTGGCTCAAGCACTCTACGCCCTTCTGGTAATTCTAATTCCAGCCGCGTTAGACGACCTTCATCAGGTAGTTTTGGTAGTGGGAGTCGTTCTAGCGGTTCGAGGAGTCGTTCTAGAAGTCGGCGCTAAATAATTTACGAAGGGAATGGATTGTTCGGCGTTGCTACATTCATGTATGAAGATGAATGTGCGGTCGAAAACCCCCCTGTAGAGACGTTGCATTGCAACGTCTCTATATTTTTTGATATTTACGGTGTTTGCCAGATTCTTTGATGATATTGAGCTACGTCTGCATAGGGATCTATTGCTGCATGGCTATGGTCATGATGGTGATGATGTCCATGTTCATGAGCGCTTGAGTTATTTCCTGCCGCAGCTAGGCGGAATTTGCACATTTCACAGTTCATCTGTACAAGACCTAGTTGGGTTTCAATTTCTCGCTCTCGTAATACAGAAAATAACTGGGGATGCAAACCCATTTCTGACAAACAAGCAATTTTGATATCTGGGTATTGGTGTTGCTCTTTTGCGCTAATATCGAAAATCTTTTTGACTAATGTCCCTGTAAACAAAAAGTAGGGTAAAACAATAATTCTTTTGGGTTTGTAAAGTCGAGCGCGGCGAAACCCCTCCTCTAGGCGGGGGTGAGTAATGCCGATAAAACAAATTTCGACCGTGGAATAACCGCTACCTTCCCAAAGAATTCGGGCTAGTTTGTAAAGGTCGCCGTTGGCATCGGGGTCGCTAGCACCACGGCCAACAAATAGTAAAACTGTATCAGCGCGATCGCACGGATGGATGGCATCGATTTCGGCTAAACGCGCCTTCCATAATTCTACAATTCCCGGATTTATGCCAAAATGCCGCCCATAATGAAACTTTAGTTGGGGATGTCGAATTCTAGCTTTATCTAATTCGTTTGTGACATCAAATTTGTTGTGCCTAGCTGCGAATAACAAAATAGGCAGCACTGATAACTCGGTATAACCTTGGTCTACACAGTAATCTACTCCTTGTTGAATTGTTGGTTCTGTTAGTTCTAGAAAACAAGGTAGTACAGGTCTTGATGTGTCTAAGGCTTGGTAAGCGGCAGTAAAATCTAAAAAGGTTTGCCGTCCTGATTCGTCTCTAGTGCCATGACCAATCGTCAGCAAAGGACGATGTAGTGGCAAGGGTGGTAATTCTAGCGGCGCTGAGTGTTCTATTTTATTTAAGGGAGTTGTATTTACAGCAGTCATTGAAAATAAGTATCCTTTCCTGTGCTACGCAGGAAATAAACTGAGCTAGTGACAATTTCGGCATCCTGGCTATCGCTATCTGAAATTAAGACAACTTAAATTAGATTGTCAATTGCAGACTCGTTTACAGTTGCGGCACAGCCCCGGATTTGCACCGGAGTTTCCCTAGTTGTCACAAGTAGCGCATTGTGCCTAGTTATCCTAACCGATCTGGCTTAGTTTAAAAATACGGGGGGAGGGGTTACACTGCATTTTTAATAGCTTTGGAAATGGGCGAGTCCTTCTAAGTTACTTGCATTACAATTACTATTTGGAGTGGTTTTATAAAAAATTTTACTTAGAAAAAACTTGTAATGATAAAAATCTGGGCGGGGCGATTATAATTTGCTGAGGTTTGGCGATCGCAACTAGAGGGTAATTCTACTTATAAAACTATTTACTCAATTATTCATTAACAAAATTTTGTATTATTAATAATACGTTAAGCAAAAGAAAAATTTTGGACGCGCAGAAACAGAGCCGGAAGAATCATTTATTTTACTTATAACTGGAATAAGTTTTTAAAAACCAGTCTTTGGGGGGAATATTGCCTTAAAAAAAATAGCGATTATTACCTTAGTCCTAATTGCAAAAATTTGTGAATGTATTTGCTAATTAAACTGTCCAGTTAGAATTTATACATGACGCAAGTTTTCAGACTCAAGTTTATAAGCAAAATATAAAAAATCAGGACATTTTATATAAGCCATAGTTACGTGACTAAATTTATTAAATACAATTGAAAAGACTATTTTTGGCTAATAATACATAAGGATTGAAAGAACAAAAGGAACCCACAATTATGAACTTTTCTTGTTTATCTAAAACTGTTTGGGCAAGTGCTTTTATTTTGAGTTTAGCTACTCTATCGGTAGTACCTGTTGCTGCTCAAGATAGTGGAGGTACAGGTACTGGAACTGGAACAACAGGAGCATCAGGTGCAGGCAGCACCACTGGCGCAGGGACATCAGGAACCGGAACGACTGGGACAACTCCTGGTATAGGTAGCACCACTACAGGAACAGGGACATCAGGAACCGGAACTGGAACTGGAACCACAGGTACAACTCCTGGTACCGGTAGCACCACTACGGGAACAGGGACATCAGGAACCGGAACTGGAACTGGAACCACAGGTACAACTCCTGGTACCGGTAGCACCACTACGGGAACAGAAAGCGGAACAACAGGGACGACGACAGGTACAACTCCTGGTACAGGTAGCACCACTACAGGAACCGAGACAACTCCGGGTGCAAGCAGTGGCACCGGAAGTGGAACAACAGGGACGACGACAGGTACAACTCCTAGTACAAGCACCACCACAGAGACAACAACTACAACTACAACTCCCAGTCCCACAATGGATGCAAGTACAGAACCAAATCCTGTGGAAACTACTACTTATCAACAAACTAGCCCAGCTAGCAGCGAACGCACTTTTGACTGGGGATGGCTAGGCTTGTTAGGTTTAATTGGTTTAGCTGGTAGGCTCGCTAAATCCCAAGAAGCTACCGTCTACCGCGATCCTTATGAGACAACTGGTTCTACTCCTAGACGTTAAAACTAAAATAAGGAACAGCGAGGAGCGCTCCTCGCTGTTCCCTTTTTCAAAATGCTTCCAGTTCTTTGATCTACTGGGCTTAACAATCAGCAAAAGCAGTCTGCCGCTTTTTACTGCCTTCTCGAACAGCCTCGAATTATTTTTTTTGTTCTAGAGTTGAGACTGCTTAAATTTGTGATGCTGCTAATGAATGGAGCGATCGCAACTCAGTTTCAACGTACGGGTATCTTAGCTTCCTGTACAATTAATCTAGGTTGTCCTATTCCTAGCGATATAAATACTACTATCTACCGCATTTTAGAAGAAGCTATGATCAACATACAAAGTAAAGGTTCAACTAAGGACGACAAGGGAGCTACATTCAGCTATTCAAGATAACGGGGTAGGCTTCAACTTAGATAGAAAGTACTACAGGTTTTGGGTTGCAAAGTATGCGCGATCGCATCGAAGCGCTAGCAGGTAAATTTGATATCAATAGCAGTCCTTTGTCGGGTTATCAGATTGCTCTAAAGTCTTCCAGGGAGATACTACTGCCTACAGGTGGGCTTTATGTGAAATATTCCTTCACCACCAATATTGCTATGATTCGCGTGTTGCTAGTAGATGAGCGAAGTCTCATCCGCAAGAATTAAAGGCATTGCTAGAATTAGAGTCAGATTTGCAAGTAGTTGGCGAAGCCCAAAACGGTCAAATCGCAATTGCGGTGACAGAAACATTGCAGCCAGATATTGTAACAATGGATATCTGAATGCCGGTTATGGATGGCGTAACTGCACTAAGGCAATTACTAAAAGTTTTCCTAATTGTAAGGTTTTGTTACTGACGACATTTAATGATGATGAATAGGTAATGGCGGCGCTGCAATCGGGAGCAATAGGATACTTGCTTAGAAATACGCCTTCTGACGAATTAGCGGCGAAAATTTGTGCTGTTTGTAAGGGTTCTACTCAATTGGGTTCTAGATTAGTAGAAAAACTTCACGGTTTTGTCATACCTACACTACCGACAAGTTGAGAACAGTTGACACCAAGGGAACAAAAAGTTTTACGCTCTATTACTAAAAGCAATACTAACGAGAAATTCCCCAACATCTACATATTTCTGAAGGTATGGTAAAAAATTATGTCACAAATATATTACATCAGCTAAATTTGCGCGATCGCGCTTCTTGCCGCAATTTTTGCCAACTCTTTTTTAGCACGGGCAAAAGACATTTAATATATCTAAATAGTGCGGAACTTGTTTGTTGCAAAATTCCTTTAGTTATTATAGATAAAAATAATATTAATAATAAATAAAAGCCAGAGTTGCAGAAGATATAACAATACAAATTTCGACTGGCTAATACGGAAACAGACTACATAAGCTACATGGTTGAGATTTGAAAATAAATGCTATATTGGCATAAGTGAATAAATTTTGACGGCGATTTAAACAGTTAATTTGTTATTGTTAACGTCAATAGGTGATAGATTAGTGCCGTCAAGAAAAAGCAAGGGGAGAATACTATGTCACATACAATTGTTACTAATATCTGTGAAGGCGTTGCTGATTGCGTAGATGCTTGTCCTGTAGCTTGTATTCATGAAGGCCCCAGCAAAAATGTTAAGGGTATGGGTTGGTACTGGATTGATTTTACTACTTGTATAGATTGTGGAATCTGTATTCAAGTTTGTCCTGTAGTAGGTGCAATCGTACCTGAAGAAAGACCGGATTTACAGCAAACACCGTAAGAAATAAAGGTTAAAAACCTATTTATTCAGACTTAACTATTAGTTGAGTTAATAGGCGATCGCAGTCGAAAATTGTAGAATAATACATAATTTTTCCAATATGCTAAATGTTAGATATGATAAGTTCTGCGCCTTTATTAGAAGTTGAGAATGTCTGGGCTGGTTACATCAAAGACCTAGATATTTTGCAAGGCATAAATTTTCATGTTTTGCCAGGAGAATTAGTTGCAGTAATTGGCCCGAATGGAGCAGGAAAATCTACTTTAGCTAAAACAATTTTTGGATTATTGACTCCCCACAAAGGGAAAATTGCATTCAAAGGTGAAAAGATTGCTGGACTGAAATCAAATCAAATTGTCCGGCGGGGGATGTGTTACGTACCGCAAATTGCTAATGTATTTCCCTCGCTGAGTGTAGAAGAAAACTTAGAAATGGGTGCGTTTATTCGTAATATTTCTTTAGCTAGTCTAAAAAGTAAAATTTATGCTACGTTTCCAGGTTTGGCTAATCGGCGACAGCAAAAAGCCGGAACCTTATCAGGTGGGGAACGGCAGATGTTGGCGATGGGAAAAGCGTTGATGTTAGAACCAGATTTGTTATTGTTAGATGAACCAAGTGCAGCCTTATCTCCGGTACTGGTGAGCAGTGTCTTTGAGCAAATTCAACAAATAAATCAAAGTGGTACAGCAATTGTTTTGGTCGAACAAAATGCCCGTAAAGCCTTGTCGATGGCAGATCGAGGGTATGTATTAGATACAGGACGCGATCGCTTTACTGGCCCTGGACAAGACTTGCTTAACGATCCTAAAGTAGGAGAATTGTATTTAGGTGCGGGCATTGCTCATTAAGTTTTTAGCATGGTTTTAAGACTTTCTGCCCATCATCTTGAAGCTATCCGTCAGCAGGGCGAAAGTACTTACCCCGACGAGTGTTGCGGTTTATTGTTAGGGAAACTCAGTAATGGTAGCAAAACTGTAGTAGAAGTGAGGGCAACTCAAAACGTTTGGAATGCGGAAGCGACGGAGTTATTTAGCGCGGTGGAAGGGATTAGAGCAGTTAGTCAAAGCAATTATGCGATTTCTCCTAAAACCATACTACAAGTCCAAAAAGAAGTACGCGATCGCGCCTTACAGATTGTGGGCATTTACCATTCTCACCCCAATCATCCCGCAATTGCGTCAGAGTGTGATCGCGCTTTTGCGTGGGAACAATACTCGTATATCATCGTTTCAGTAGTTCAAGGCAAAGCCCAAGAAATACTTAGCTGGCAATTAGATAGCGATCATCAATTTCAAGCTGAAGAAATTATTGTTGATAACTTAGTTTAAAACCTAGCTAAATATAAAACAAAGTACGTTGTTTTTGGATAAGATCTTATTTCGTTCCTCAATTGGTTGCCATGCTCAATCCTAATTTGGCTGAAATTCAGTTAACAAAAGAAGAATACGAACGCTATTCTCGGCATATTATCTTGCCAGAGGTAGGGCTAGAAGGGCAAAAACGCCTTAAAGCTGCAAGTGTTCTGTGTATTGGTGCGGGGGGATTGGGAGCTCCATTACTGCTGTATTTGGCGACGGCGGGGGTTGGACGCATCGGAATTGTTGATTTTGATGTGGTTGATAATTCTAATTTGCATCGCCAAGTTATTCACAGCACTTCCTGGGTAGGTAAACCAAAGATTGAATCAGCTAAAAATCGTGTTTTAGAAATCAATCCCAATTGTCAGGTGGATTTGTACGAGACTCGTATAAGTTCGGAAAATGCCCTAGATTTGGTAAAACCTTACGACGTGATCGTAGATGGTACAGATAACTTCCCTACGCGCTATCTAGTCAACGATGCTTGTGTTTTACTAGATAAGCCGAATGTCTACGGCTCAATTTTCCGTTTTGAAGGACAAGCAACAGTTTTCAACTACGAAGGCGGACCAAATTACCGCGATTTGTACCCCGAACCACCACCACCAGGAATGGTTCCTTCTTGCGCGGAAGGCGGTGTACTTGGCGTTTTGTGCGGCATTATTGGGACTATCCAGGCAACGGAAGTTATAAAGATTATTTTGGGTCAAGGCAATACTTTAAGCGGTAGGCTGCTGCTGTATAACGCCTTAGACATGAAGTTTAGAGAGCTAAAGCTACGACCTAATCCGGTACGTCCAATAATTGAAAAGCTGATAGATTACGAGGAATTTTGCGGAATTCCTCAAGCTAAGGCAGAGGAGGAAAAACGACAGATGGAATTAGCAGAAATAACGGTTCAAGAGTTGCAGGCGTTGATTGAGAGTGGTGCAAAGGATTTTGTGCTGCTTGATGTCCGTAATCCCAACGAGTACGAAATTGCTCAAATTCCGGGGTCTGTTTTAGTCCCGTTACCGGATATTGAGAGCGGACAAGGAGTTAGCAAGGTTAAGGAATTAGTCAACGGTCATCGGCTAATTGCTCATTGTAAGATGGGTGGACGCTCGGGGAAGGCTTTGGCTATTCTCAAGGAATCGGGAATTGAGGGAACTAATGTTAAGGGTGGGATTGCGGCTTGGAGTCGGGAAGTCGATCCTTCCGTACCAGAATATTAAGTAGTTGTATCCTCTGCGACTTATAAGGTTCTGTATAAACGAAGTAAATTTTAGGTTGGGTTGTTTTTTGTTTTGAACAGGACTTACAAAGGGGGCTTTAGATTCCCCCTTTTCAAGAGGGATCGGGTTTTGGGGTATTTGCAACGTCAGCCTTATTGAAGCTAGAAGTTGCTCCCCAGATTGCTGATAGGATTAACCAATTTAGAGTGTTTAAGCGAAAGTCAAATAAGGTTACGTCTACGGTGTTGAAAAGGGTGATGGATAAAAAGGCTAGGACGTAACTGAAAAATATTAGCTTGTCTTGGCTTAGGTATTTGCGATCGCGCGTAACTAAAATAATGGCTGGAATAATTACTAGAGAGACTAAGCTGCAAAGTAAAATAGTTGCCGGAATGCCTGTTTCGGAAGTCAGCATTAAAAATAAGTTGTGGGGATGACCCAGCCATAGGTGCATCTTGGCTTCATAAAGAGTGGTAAAACTACGCAGTCCCCAACCAGTCCAAGGACGCTCTATTGTCAAATCCCAAGCAAACTTCCATTGAGTTGTTCTAAGTAGGGCTAGAGGGCGATCTGGATATAACTCGTCTGTTAGCCTTGCCCAGAAGAAAGCTGGCACAATTTTTCTAAAGAATTCTTGCAATGGCGGTGTCCCAAACGCCGCTAACAAAATACTACTTGCTGTCGCCATTACTCCAGTTATTGCCCAGCGCCAACCCTGATAAATAGCGTACCCCAAACAAGCAATTATTGCGATCGCCCAAGCGTTACGAGAGTTGGTCAAAATTAAAGCAGCTAAGTTCCCCAGTGCTGCAATGCTTAAAAACAGTAGGGTAAAATAATTAGGTTTTTTGGCGCGAATTTCTTGGGATTTTTCCAGCAGTAAACCTAAATTTAAGATTAAAACAATTACTAAGTAGCCAGCTAAAATATTGGCGTAGAGAAATATTGAGGACATTCTCCCTGGTGGATTGCCAAGGAGCGCAAGTTGCCAACCTAATACTATTTGCAAGTTTGCGGGACTAACCCAACCAAAAAATAATTGTCCTAGCCCCATAGTTACTACTGGCAACGAAGTAATTACGAGTAGCCAACTGATGCGGCGCAGTTGGGCGGGGGTGCGAATTAGTTCGCTAAAGCAAGCAAAGAGGATAAAGAAGGGTAAAAAGTTAAATAAGCCTAAAAGAGCATCGCCAAGATTAAAAGCAAAGCTGGTGGTCACTACAAGTAAGGCGGCTATTGTTGCCATTCCCCAATTTAAGGGACGGTGAATAATCCGGTGGTATTGCCTTTGCCAAGTAATTAGTAAGGCAATACTAATCGCCAATGCCCCTAATGATGGCAACAAAGGCAACAATAATATCCCAATTTGAGCGTAGTTCCAAGCAAATTGCCCGTGCAGGCGACAATGCTGTTGCAGTCTCAGGTAATAGTGCTTTAGACTGTCTCCCAACACGCTTCTTCTGCACGGGTAAGACGAATTTGGGCTAAAGCAAAGATAATCGGAATAATCCGCCCATAGTTAGTAGATATTGCCCGCCAACCTAAGTCAGCAAAAAACCACGTCCATAAAACCGGGCCCATACAACTAAAGATGCCCCTGACTGCGCCATAACGGGCTGCGGTCATTGTCATACCCTGCCGTGCGCTTTGGAGGACAAGTTGGCTTTGCAACTGTATGGCGGCGGCTGTTCCGCCTTGAATTAATGCTTCTTTAGCTAGTTGGTAGCTGGCAAACTGGAGGGCAAATTGACGGGCAATTTGTTGTAGTAACATCGGCTGGATGATGGAACTAACGGCTAAGGCACTACCACCCTTGACTAATAAAGCTAAGGGATCGCGCTGTACGGCTAAGGGTAAGGGTTCAGATAGTTCGCACTTAGCCAAAGATTTTTGGACTTTGGTTGTTAGTTGAGCGGAGTCGCTTTGGGGTAGTTGTTTCCAAGCTTTGCCCAATAGGTTTAAAAATACTTCGGCTTCTAAGTCTATAGTAGCAAGGTTGTTGGAGTAGGGAATTTTGAGATAGCGACACACCTGAATGATGGCGGTACGATAGGTGACGCAATCAGTGCGTCCGCGCAAGACGGTTACGCCATCGGCGGCTAGATAACGAAATCTTTGTTCTATCGCATCTAACCAAGATTCTCTGTCTCTACTTTGAATATCTATCGGTTGTGGCGTATGTACGTAATCGAGAGGATTGAATCTCCGACAAAACAAGAGTTCTGTCAGTTGTTGCAATTCATCCTCTGTAGCTAATTCTAATGCCGATCTCATTTCGTCCAATTTTTAACCCTCCAGACCCCAACTCGTGTTCTTATTCTACTATTTGCTTTCAGTAAGAATGTTAGTTATGACAGTTTTACTTTGAGCTAAGTTACGCAACTATATTATTAGTAAGGCAGATGCCACTATAAATTAAAATAATTATGTTTGATGTTGCTGTAATTGGCGCTGGTATGTCTGGGTTAGTTTGCGCCCAGCAGTTGCATCAAGCTGGCTACCAGGTAGTTGTAGTCGAAAAGTCGCGTGGGTTGGGGGGACGAGTCACTACGCGCCGCTTACAGGACACTTGCGCCGATCGCGGTCTTAGTTACATACTTCCTAATGGAGAGCTAACAAAAAGTTTTGTAGAGTTGCTGCACTCGCAAAATATGCTCAGAGTTTGGACAGATACGGTGTATGAACTTACTGCTGAAAATCAACTAACAGCAGTCAAGGGATTGCCTCTCTATATTGCCCCGAATGGGATGAGTGCGATCGCGCGATTTTTAGGCAAAAATCTCGAAGTCCAGTTAGATCGGCGTGTAGTTGGTTTAAGTCTGCATAACAATAACTGGCATCTCCAGTTTGAAGCTAGTAGCACTGAAGTAATTGCTAAAGCCGTAGTTGTCGCTATTCCAGCACCTCAAGCGTTGACGTTATTAGAACCCTTTGCTTCACCACTGATTTTAGATAGTTTGCGATCGGTAGAATTTGCCTCTTGTATTAGCGTTATTGCGGGTTATCCTGCTGCTATGCCGTTACCATCTTGGCAAGCACTTACAGTTATTGATGACGATACCCTTGCTTGGATTGGATTAGATAGTAGCAAGCGTCCGGGAATGCGATCGCCTGTTTTTGTTTTCCATATTTCGGCTAAATTTGCTCAAACCTATATTAATGCCGAAGATTTACAACTTATAGGACAAAAATTACTAGATCGGGCGGCTAAATTGCTACCTGGGCTTGCTACGCCCGATTAGCTGCAAGTTGATCTGTGGCGTTATGCTTTTCCAACAATACCTTTAGCCGATAATTGCTTAAGCGCTGATACATTCCCGCCTTTAGTTGGCTGCGGTGATTGGTGTGGAGGACTTCGCTTAGAAAGTGCAATGCGATCGGGAATAGCTGCGGCGGAACACATAAACCAAGTTTTACAACTTTGTCCAACACTGCCAGGAAATGCTTTCTTGATGTTGTAACATTACCTTAGAGGGTCGTGTCCCCAGTTTTTTAAAGAATACAACCAGCGCGTATGTTCGATGTCGCCTGCGGGTTTTTGGGCGCTATGACGATGCACGTAACTAATTACTTTTTTCATGTGTGATACATCATCATCGCCGTATTTATCTTGCTGTTTTTGTAATATCTGTATAATTTTTGTTCCCGATTTGTGACCAATTGATGCGTCATTACCGTCTTTTTGCCCGACTTCTTTTGATTCCTCGGTGTTCAGCCAAGATTCAATTTCCTTCGCTGTCATATTTACAGCTTGCTTGAATTCTTCGATTACAGTTTCAGTATCTTTACTCATAGTTCTACTTCTACTCTTTTACTTTTTTTAACGACTCCGGTTTATGGGCTGCTTCTTTACCTGTTTTGTCACTTTCTACTAAATACTGCGGGTTATCTTCGGAAGCTGCAACATGATGTCCTTTAATATCTACAGGTGAAGTGAGTTTTTCTTTAATTATTCCTACAGTTGTACCTTGGGCGGTTTCCCATTCTACTTTGTCACCTTTTTTAAACTTGTCAGGCATAGTTTTATTTTCTAAACTCCCCTTAAACTATTATCTTGAACCTTTAGTTGCAAAAATCATTCTTATTGCAGATTATATTTTAATTTACTTATTATAAGAGCTATAGCAAAAGTCAATGTGTTTTTTACAATAAAACTCCTTTCAAAAATCGTCATCGTCTTCACTTTCTAGCTGATTAACTGTTAGCCGCCAGCTAGTAGACACTTCTTCTTGTAAACTTAGCTGCTCAAATATTGACCCTAACTCTTTTTGCAATTTTTGAGTTAAAGTAACTGAAAAATCTAGTTGAATATTATTTTGATTTGCTACTTCTGCTAATTGATTAAAATCGACTTTAAATGTATGGCGTTCTACGGAAGACATTTTTAATTCGACGGTTTCTGTTACATTTTGTGCTTGCATAGCTGCTTTTAATCTAAATTCAAAATGACTGCATTCTGAATCTATGGTTTGTAACTTTTGCTTTAATTTTAAGTAATGTTTAGCTAACGTTGCGACATTTTCTAGACTAGGATTTGGATTGGTTACTAGCTTTAGTTGCAACAGCTTTTGATGCACCATATACAAGTAAACTGGATCGAGATTGGCATAAGTTAATTGAGTAGCCGTTAAAGGTCTTTGACCCCAATTACTAGCTTGCTGACTTTTGTCTACTGCAACAATATTACAGAGGGATTCAGCTAAAGTTTTTAATGATAAATTGGACAATGGTAATAAATAATAAGGAATACTTTTTGCCATCTCTAAAGTACAGGTTACATTTTTAGCTTTATTTTTACCCAAAAATTTTAAGTCGTATTTAGCATTATGAAAAACCTTTTCAATCGCTGGGTTCAACATAATTTTTTGTATGAATATATCGATAGCTTCTGGATAATCTAAAACGTCCAATATTCCTACATTATCATTCAATTTATTCGGAGCATCATTTAATACCTGAATTAAAGAAAGTTTGGGATTACGACTTTTAAAGTCAGCAACTTCTGTATCAATCCATAAAACTTCTGCTTGAGCGTATTTATCGATTAAGGAAATAATCCAATCTAACTCTACAAAATATTGCATTAGCTATTTTAATCTTTGTAATCTTTAATTATAATGACTAACACTGGGGGTAAGAGTAGTTAAATCTTCAATATTACGCAACATAGTATTACACATTGCATCAAGGGGGAGGTCATTTGCATCATAACCAAAAGGATTTTCGATTTCAATACCAATTTCTTCAATGCCTAACAATGTGAAACTAATTAAACTAACAATTGCGCCAGTCCACCAACCTAAAATACTAACTAATTCAAAAGGCAGTAATAGGCAATAAATTAATAACAATTGTTTTAAATGAATAGCATAAGCTAAAGGAATAGGCGTTTTTAAAATTCGTTCGCAACCTCCTAAGTCGTTTACCATTTTATTTAGTAATTCTTGCATGGCTACTAAATGATGGATATTTAATAAGCCATTTTTGTACTGTTGCTGTAAATAATCACTAATCCAAAACGCAACTTCTAGCGGTGGGTTGTTCATTGCTTTTAATGTAAAATACTTTGATGCAGACATTAATTCTTTTAATTCTGTATTTATCGGTTCTCCTCTTAAATGTAATTTAGCTGCTACTGCAAACGCAACTAACAAACGCATATTGAAAACTTTTTTTTGTTTGTCTTCTCTTACGTTCTCGTCAACATTTATCCAGATTTGCCTTGCTAAGTTACGAACATTATTAATTAAACTTCCCCAGCATTTACGTCCTTCCCAGTAACGGTCGTAAGCGGTATTTGTTCTAAAAACTAATAGCAATCCTAAAACGATACTAGGAATAACACTCTCTAAAATAGGTTGAGAAACTGGTAACTTGAAATAGTGCAGCAAAGAAATAAGTACACCCAATAAACCGCAGTATAAAACTCGATTGAAAATAGCCGGAATTACTGATCCTCTAATTTGCAACGCTACTCGAAACCAACGAAATCTCTCACTTTTCATTTTTATATGTTCATACTGGGTACTATTTTAGACGTTATATAAAATATGTTTTAAGTCAATACTCACTTTTTGTTCCTAGCCAATAACATAAGAAATTAGCACAACTAAAAATGTAACTTATGATTACTGATCGCACTAAGTGGCAATTTTGGATCGACCGGGGTGGCACGTTTACCGATATTGTGGCGCAGCCTCCTGATGGACAATTAGTAATTCATAAGTTGCTGTCAGAAAATCCTGAGCGCTACACCGATGCGCCAATTCAGGGGATACGGGAAATTATGGGTATTCCTGATTCTGCACCCATCCCGGCCGAGCAAATTGCAGTGGTGAAAATGGGGACAACGGTAGCCACCAATGCCTTGCTAGAAAGAAAAGGCGATCGCACTTTACTAATTATTACTGAAGGCTTTGGCGATGCTCTGCGGATTGGCTACCAAAACCGCCCAGATATCTTTGCGCGGCATATCGTTTTACCAGAAATGCTTTACGAGCAAGTAATTGAGGTTGAGGAACGCTACAGCGCCCAAGGGGAAGAATTAATACCACTAAATACTCAAGCATTAATCCCGCAATTGCAGGAGGCGTATGATAGTGGAATTCGTGCTTGTGCGATTATTTTGATGCACGGCTACCGTTACCCTAAAAATGAGCAGAAAATTGCCAGCCTATCACTTGACATTGGTTTTGTTCAAGTTTCAGTATCGCACAAAATTAGCCCATTAATGAAGTTAATTAGTCGCGGAGATACGACGGTAGTTGATGCTTATTTATCACCAATTTTGCATCGGTACGTAGAGCAAATATTTAGTCAAATTGGCTCTGTACCTTTGCAGTTTATGCAATCTAATGGTGGCTTAGTTGATGCCCAAAATTTTCAAGGCAAAGATAGTATTTTGTCTGGTCCTGCGGGAGGAATTGTCGGGGCAGTGGAGACAAGTTTGCAGGCGGGTTTTAATAAAATTATTAGCTTTGATATGGGCGGAACTTCTACCGATGTCGCTCATTTCAATGGCGAATACGAAAGAACTTTTGAAACAGAAATTGCTGGGGTAAGAATGCGATCGCCAATGATGGCAATTCACACTGTAGCGGCGGGTGGCGGCTCAATTTTATACTTCGATGGTGCGCGTTATCGCGTAGGTCCCGAATCGGCGGGGGCAAACCCCGGTCCGGCGGCTTACTCCAAAGGTGGAGCGCTAACGGTGACAGATTGTAATGTAATGGTAGGTAAGTTGCAACCGCAGTTTTTTCCGCAAGTGTTTGGGGTCAATGGAGATTTGCCTTTAAATACCGAGGTTGTAGAGCGCAAGTTTAAAGAATTGGTGGCAGAAATTGGCGACAATCGCACATCCGAACAAGTAGCTACGGGTTTTTTGGCGATCGCTGTAGAAAAAATGGCAAGCGCGATTAAAAAAATCTCCTTGCAACGTGGTCATGACGTATCAGAGTATACTTTGTGTTGTTTTGGCGGTGCGGGAGGTCAACACGCTTGTTTAATTGCGGATGCTTTGGGGATGAAGCAAGTTTTTATTCATCCTTACGCGGGGGTATTGTCTGCTTATGGTATGGGTTTAGCAGATGTGCGGGTAGTGAAAGAAAAGGCCGTAGAAGCTAGGTTGAGTGAGGAGTTGGGATTAGAGGAGATTTTGGCAGAGTTAGAGGCGGAAACCCAAGGTAAGGGAGAACTTTTGCGACGGGTACATTTACGCTATGAGGGGACAGATTCGCCTTTGGTAGTAGGGTTTGGGTTAGTGGAAGAGATACAAGTTGCCTTTGAAAAGTTGCATCATCAGCGTTATGGGTTTGTGGTGGATAGAGCGCTGATTGTGGAAGCAGTGGAAGTGGAATTAGTTTGCACGCAAGATGTGCCAAAAGAAAACATAGTTTCACGTACAGCTAGTAAAAATATAGTACCTATTGCTACGGTTAAAACTTATATGGCGGAAGCTTGGCAAGATACTCCAGTTTATCAACGGGAAGACTTGCAACCAGGTACGAGTATTGATGGTGCGGCGATTGTGGTGGATACTACGGGGACAAATGTTATTGAACCTGGTTGGCGCGGAGAAGTAAGCGATCGCAATTATCTAATTTTGTCTAAGCAGGACTCAAATAAGCAAGTTACTAGGACAAAAGTTGATACCGTAGATCCGGTGATGCTAGAAATATTTAATAATTTGTTTAGTGCGATCGCTGAACAAATGGGTATTACGTTGCAAAATACCAGTAGCTCTGTAAATATCAAGGAAAGATTAGATTTTTCTTGTGCTATTTTTGACCAACAAGGGCAGTTGGTAGCTAATGCCCCTCATATACCTGTTCATTTGGGTTCGATGAGTGAAAGCGTCCGCGCCTTAATTTTCGCGCAAGGTGAGGGGATTAAACCAGGTGATGTATATGCGTCCAACAATCCCTACAATGGCGGTACTCATCTCCCTGATATTACGGTGATTACTCCCGTATTTGAGGGGACAAAAATACTTTTTTACGTTGCTTCGCGGGGACATCATGCAGATATTGGCGGGATTACGCCGGGTTCTATGCCTCCTAATAGTAAAACTGTAGACGAAGAAGGAGTATTAATTGATAATTTTCTGCTGGTAAGAGACGGTATCTTTAGAGAGAAAGAACTCTTAGAAATTCTGGCAAATAACAATTATCCGGCGCGAAATCCTGGTAAAAATATAGCTGACTTAAATTCCCAAATTGCCGCAAATAAACGTGGCGTACAAGAATTAAATCAGACAGTAGAACAGTATAAAATTGAAACTGTACAGGCGTACATGGGTTATGTCCAAGATAACGCCGAAGAATCTGTACGAAGGGTAATTGAAGTTTTAAATGATGGATTTTTTAGCTATGAACTTGATAATGGCAGCACTATTAAAGTAGCAATTACTATTAATAAAACTAGCCGTAATGCCCAGATAGATTTTACAGGTACTTCACCGCAATTAGGCAGTAACTTTAATGCACCATCGGCGGTATGCAAAGCCGCAGTTTTGTACGTTTTTCGGACTTTGGTAAATGACAGTATTCCCCTAAATGCTGGTTGTCTTAAGCCTTTAGAAATTATTATTTCTGATGGTTGTATGCTCAATCCTTGTTATCCGGCGGCGGTAGTAGCAGGAAATGTAGAGACTTCTCAAGCAATTACTGATGCTTTATATGGTGCTTTGGGAGTAATGGCGGCTTCTCAAGGAACGATGAATAATTTTACTTTTGGTAACGCTAATTATCAATATTACGAAACTATTTGTGGGGGTTCTGGTGCAGGGGCAACTTTTGATGGTACAGACGCGGTACAAACTCACATGACAAATTCCCGTCTTACTGATCCAGAAGTGTTAGAATGGCGCTTTCCTATAGTATTAGAAAGTTTTAAAATTCGCTTTGGTAGCGGTGGCAAAGGAGATCATAGAGGCGGTAATGGTGTTATTCGTCGCCTACGTTTTCGGGAAGAAATGACGGCAGGAATTTTATCAAATCGTCGGGTTATTCCTCCTTTTGGTTTGCAAGGTGGAGAATCTGGGAAGTTGGGAAAAAACTATGTTGAACGTAAGGATGGAAATGTAGAGGAGTTGAGTAATACAGCTACAGTAGAAATGGGTAAAGATGATATTTTTGTCATAGAAACCCCCGGAGGTGGAGGCTATGGAAATTAGTTAATTAGGAACAATATTTATTGCTTAGATTGCCAGTGATTTAATTCTTCTTCAATAAAGTAAGTTACTAAATCTTGGTATATTTTTTCAATTACATCTGGGCTTAAACCAGCTTCTTGCGCCCATATACGTCTTTGTTCTAACATAGCGGCAAATCTTTCTTTGGCTCTAACGCTAGTTGCATCAGTTTTAAATTTGGATGCCGCTTTAACGTAGGCAAATCTTTTTGCAAAGCTGGCAATAACTTGGCGATCGATTTCATCAATTTCTATACGAATTTCTTGAATGTTTGTACATTCATCTGGCGTTTTCATAAGTTAAATTACTTAGATAATACAGTGCCAGGCAAATGTTATCACAGAAATAGGATTTACGCCCTGTACAAATAGGCTTTTGTATGTGTAGATAATACTATTTAACAATAAACGGTCGAAACTCACTGAGGCTTAGTTATAATTAGTCCGGCTGCTGAATTTGGTCATGATGCAGTGGTTGTTCTGAAGAAAGGGTTGAGGAGAATAATAGGTGAACAAAGTTAATCTAGAATCAAAGCTTTCTCAGTTCACTGAACAATGGTCGCCGAAAACAGTTGCCCAATTTAACTGCCACGATATTATGGTCGTGAAAGCAAAAGGTGAGTTCGTGTGGCACAAGCATGATGATACAGACGATTTTTTCTTAGTAATCAAAGGTCGTTTGACAATTCAGCTTCGGGAGCGTGATATTCACCTTGAACCCGGTGAACTCTTTGTCGTTCCAAAGGGTGTTGAGCATCGGACAATTGCCAAAGAGGAAGTACATCTTCTGCTTATTGAGCCGGTAGGTACCCCGAATACTGGCGATGAAGGTACGGCGGCGGTTAGACAAGTCATTTAAACATTTCGTTTTAATCTTTGCTCAACAACCCCGTATACTGGACGGACTGGAGAGCGCCTACTTCGTTTTAAAACATCTATCGCCGATGACGCTCACCATGTAGAGCGCGTACAGAGTTCTTCTCTATATTTACCTTTATCCGCTATGAAACAAAGTGTCAAAAACAGCCAATTTAGAATTTATACATAGGGAAAGTAAAACTCAGCTAATCTTTAACCAATCTTTAATTTCCTGAATTAACCAGAGACGTTCTACATCCGTTAGAGGCGGTGAAACTGAATATTTCTTGCTATTTGTTTCTATAACTAATGCCAACCTAGAATATTCAATATTCCTTTCCAATGTTGTAGGAAAAATGTTTTGAATTTCTGAGCTATAGCCTTGCTTTTGACTATAAGTAAAACCAAATAACTTTAATTTAACTAAAAAATTATCTCTATCTAAGTTAATTTCTGTTCGTCCGCAAGAACTTTCTAAACTACGAAACCACATAAATACAAAAGGAATTAAGATCGAACAAATAATTACAGATGGAATCAGATAAGTAATTCCAGGCTTGAGTAAAAACCCTACCGTTAGCATTGATGCGACAGCTAAAAAGGGAGTAATAAAAACTGTAGATATTAGAAAAAAAGGTAAGCTGCCAACATTTGCATCTACAGGCGGTATAGCTATATTCAATTCATCAACAGATTTATTTAACTTAATTCGAGTATCTTTAGGTTGAAAACTCTTGCTAAGACTAGAAGTTATAGGTTGCTTAAGTTCTAGCATTTCCAAAGCTTGACGAGCGGTGCTAGGTCGGTGTTCGGGTGCTGGTTCCGTCAGGTGTTCTAACCATTGAGTAAAAAACGGACTGAGACTAATGCAATTTTTAAATTGAATCCGTAATTCTTTTTGAGGCAAATCCGCCGGACTTGTACCCGTTACTAAATGAATTAAAGTTGCACCCAAACCATATAGGTCTGTTGCGGGAATTGCGCGATCGCTAAATTGTTCCATCGGCGCATAGCCATAAGTCCCCACTACTGTAAATGTTGCTCCTACGGTAGCTGTACGGTTTTGTACAGCCCCAAAATCTACTAGGTATACCCGCCCATCCTCACCCGAAATTAGATTGCTAGGCTTGATATCTCGATGGAGTATCGGCGGATTTTGTTCGTGCAGATAGACCAGAATTTGGAGAATTTCTTTAGCGATCTGCTCTATTTCTAGTTCGCCAAACTTTTTCCCTTGCGCTAATAATTCTTTAAAAGAAGCACCGCAAATATAATCTTCTATAAGGACAAACTTAGAATCTTCCTCATCAAGGCGAAAATAGTCGCGATACTGAGGAATTTGGGGATAATTAAGCTGTTTGAGAACTTCCGCTTCCCGCTCAAAAAGTTTGACATTAGTCCAATCCACCGCCGCCCCAAAATCTAATACTTTTACTACAACTTGCTCTTGGCTGTTTTTATCCACCGCCAGCCAAGTTTGCCGTAAAGGACTAGGATTTAATAGCTTTTTTAGTTGATAGCGATCACCTAATACTTGATGTACTTCTAACATTGTCATTAAAAAGTCAACTGCCCGCTTTGATACAAATCTTGCACAACTTGAGTAGTACAAATTAAAGCAACCAGCCCAACCACTACAAGCGGCGACAAACTAACTCCCACCATAGCAAGAATAATTAATAGCGTTGCCGTCCCAAAGCGATACTTACTTCTAACCTTGCACTTAAAAATTACTCCCGTGCGGTGCAATAAACCAAGAGACAGCATACATAGCGCCACCCCACCACATAACAACCAGCGATGGGGCGTACTCAAAGCGTTACCCGCCTCGCTGGTGATGATATGTTCTACACCTACACCTGTCACAGATAAACCAATAACTAGAGGTAAGTGACCATAAAGCCAAACTTGAAAAATCTCAATTCCACCTCCTGCACCCACCGAACGCAATGCCGAACCGCTAACATTTTCAAAATATATCCACCACAAGCTAAAGGCAATACTAAAGCCAAGCACCGCAGAAATCGCACTTCTAATATCCCATTGTTGCTCAGATACCCCATCAACTACAGCAATAATTGCCTCACCCAACACAATAATTGTAAATAGTCCAAAACGTTCAGGTAAGTGTTCGGGATGAGGTAGGAGTCCTAGCTGCAAGCTTTTAGCCGTTAAGGGTGTAGCAAAGTCTACAAATAAACCCAAACCCCACAAAATAAAACGCCAGGGGATAGGGACAACTGCCGATAATAACCATAAAATAGCAGCGATCGCAAAACCCGTACCATAGCGAGTTGCTAACTTCCGTGCTTGAGGAATATATTTAGCAGCGCGGCAGTATTCAATTACAAGTACTGCTCTCCCGGCGGCATAAGCGAGGGCAAATCCGGCGGAAGACTCCCCTAAACCATTATGCACGTTAACGGCAAGGGCAGCGATCGCCAGCATTTGCAAGCCAATTAACAACCGATGTCCGACATCATCGCTGTCAAAGCGATTGGCGTAGAATGTCGTCCCAATCCACGCCCACCAAATGGGGATAAACAAAAATACAAATCTGAAAAAACCTAGTACAGATACATCTTCGTATAGGTTGTGGGCAACTTGGGATACAGCAACTACAAACACCAAATCATAGAACAGTTCTAACCAAGTAGCATGACGATGTTCTTGTTCGCTTTCTTTCCCAATCCGCAAGCGCGGCGGCTTTAACCAACTACTCATCTTTAATCCTTATGAATAATTTTGTATGTAATTTAGCCTGCAATTGGACTAAGATTTTGAGCGCTCTTTAATTGTTAGTAAACTGACGATCGCACTTGATAGCGCTAATCCTGCCGCAATCCACATTACTAAACGAAAACCATCAATAAAAGATAAAGTAATCGCATTTTTTACCTGATGGAAGCTAAGGCAAACAAAGTAATTCCACAAGCAAAGATCCGCCGCCTGCCAAAGAAGTCGCCTAAAGATCCACCTACTAAAATTAAAGCAGCTAGAAATAAAGCATAGGATTCTACTATCCACTGCACATCTGTAACACTAGCGTTGAGCGCCTTTTGTAATACTGGCAGTGCTACATTGACAACAGATCCATCAATTAAGGCTATGCTGGAGCCGAGAATTGTTGCGGCCAGCACCCAACGCCCGACATTTTTACTACAGGGAGTGGTGCATTCCCCAGCGCGGATTACACCTTCCTCGCACGGCGGCTTGATTATGATCGTCATTATTTAATCGCTAGATGAGTGTTTGGTTAATGTAGCACCACTTCCAGTCTTCACCAGGTTCGATAGATTGGACGATGGGATGATTAGTGGCGTGGAAATGTTTGGTAGCGTGTTTGTTTTTGGAAGAATCGCAGCAGCCCACATGACCGCAAATTAGGCATTTTCGTAAATGTACAGTGCGATCGCCTATTTTTAAACAGTCCTCACAACCGTCAGCGCTTGGTGTGACTTCTTGAATTTGCTTGATATGCGTACAATCAGTAGTCATATATAGATAATTTTTGCTAGATAGTTGGGTGAAGCGATCGCTCTGCAAAAAAGACAAGTTTTTTTGCATTCACTTGCCAGGGAACAAAATTTAGATTTATCTTAACTGTACATCTTATTTTTATTTTGAAAGCAAGATGATTGAAATTAGTTAAACTACTTACTACGTGTTTGTAGCAAAGTTAGTTAATAGTTGGGTTAATTCCCTTCAAATTAGTTTTATCTCAATTAAAGTTGGCGATCGCAGAAAGCATTAAAAATTTTGTTTTAATAAAAGAGTAAGGTTAGTAGTAAAATTTAAGCCTGCTATCTTTGTCCATTGAACGAGAATTAAAAACAATTGTTGACTGCTATGAAAAAAATTGGTTATGGAATTTTATTATTAGTATTGCTACCCTTAGCGGCTTGTTCGTCTAACATATCTAAACCTGTAAAAACAGAGGTGAAACCTTTAGTTACGGGCGCAATCCCTGATCAAAATCCAGAAAAATTACAACGTCAATATAGTAAGCTAGGCGGATATTTAGAGAAAGAATTAGGCGTACCTGTTATCTATAAACCTGTAACGGACTACACCGCCGCAGTTACTGCTTTTAAAGTAGGAGATTTGGATTTAGTTTGGTTTGGTGGCTTAACAGGAGTCCAAGCGCGGCTGCAAGTAGAAGGCGCTGAAGCGATCGCCCAACGCGATGTAGATGCTAAATTTCACAGTGTATTTATTACTAATAATAAGACTGGCTTAAAGCAAATTAAAAATACTGCTGATTTTCAGCAATTAAAAGGACATACTTTTACTTTTGGTAGCGATTCTTCTACTTCTGGGCGCTTGATGCCACAATACTTTCTGCAACAAGCTGGAATTAAGTTAAATGATTTTAAAGGTGAAGCTGGTTTTTCTGGCGATCATGATAAAACTATTAAACTTGTAGAAGCTGGTAGTTATGATGTCGGCGCGGTAAATGAAAAAATTTGGTTGAAAAGGGTGGCGGCGAAAGAAGTAGATTTAAGTAAAATATCAGTTATATGGACTTCGCCTGCTTACTACGATTATCACTGGTTAATTAACCCCCAAGTTAAACAGCGCTACGGTGCAGACTTTGTAAGTAAAGTACAAAATGCTCTGCTAAAACTAGATCCTACTATTCCTGAACAAAAAGAAATTCTTGACTTATTAGATGCTAATAAGTTCGTGACTACTCAAAACTCTAATTACGCTCAAATAGAACAAGTAGGTAGAGAAATTGGCAAGATCAAATAGCCTTTTTGTCAAGCTCTAAAAGTTGCTTATTTCTTAATAAAAGTAATTAAAGAAATTCTGCAAATCTATTGCATTTTGACTTGAGATGTCATACTATAGTAATTGTATTTGTCTAACTAAATGCTTGTTAAAAGTAGGTAGTTGGAGCGCGGAGGACAATGTCCTCTGCGCGGAAATTGATAGCTCAAGCAGATGATAGAAAAAATTAATAATATCGCTGCTAATAAATCAAAAAATAACAATCAATCCCCGATTTTTGAATTTAAAAATGTTACTAAACAGTTTGGTAAGTTTTTATCTCTTAGAGAGATTAACCTAAAAATTTATCCAGGGGAAAGAGTCGCTTTAGTCGGCTCTAGCGGTGCTGGTAAAAGTACGTTAATAAATCTGCTTAATGGCACAATTGGCCCTACTCAAGGGGAAGTATGGGTATTAGGGCAGAATTTAGCTCGTTTAAATTCTGCGTCAGTGCGGCAAATTCAACGCCAAGTTGGAACTATTTACCAGCAATTTCATTTAGTAGATAATCTGCAAGTAATTCATAACGTGAATGCAGGACATTTGGGGCGCTGGTCATTTTGGCAAGCAGCTTTTTCGCTGATGTTTCCGCTAGAAGTTGCTACAGCGAATCGCGCTTTAACCCAAGTAGGGATTGCGGAGAAGTTGTACGAAAGATGCGGAGTTCTTTCGGGAGGACAGCAGCAACGAGTAGCGATCGCGCGCGTACTGGTACAAGATCCGGCGGCTATTTTGGCAGATGAACCAATTGCTAGTTTAGATCCCGAACGCAGCCGCGAAATTATCCAATTGTTATGTCAATTGAACGCCCAGCTAAATAAAACGTTGGTTACAAGTCTGCATGATTTGGAGTTTGCCCGCAACTATTATGGGCGGATTGTAGGGCTGCAGGAAGGACGAGTTTTGTTTGATTCTCCGGCAAATTTGGTGTCGTCAGAGATGGTTAATGAGTTGTATGAGAAGGAATAAACCACCCAAACGCAGCAAAAAGCCTGTTCTTGAAGGGAATTCAAACTTTCTAAGGGCAACGCAGAGGTAAAGTTGGGGAAAGTTGTTGGGCTATGTGTGCTGGCGGTTATTTGGTCGCTGTATTTTGCGGGAGTATTCGAGGGAGAAGTTGTAAATCCTGGCGGCTGGAATTTGGTAAGGCAGTTTTTGGTTGCGGCTATTCATCCCAATTTGAGTTATGAATTTTTGCTGCTAACTTGCGATGCGACCCTAAAAACTTTTGCTTACGCGGTGTGCGGTACTTTTTTAAGTTTAGCGATCGCGATAGTAGGCGGGGTTTTCTGCTCAGAGGTGTGGTGGGAGGCAGTTTTGGGAATGAAGTTTAGGCTGCCTTGGTTAGCGCTGCGGGCGGGTCTAGCGATTCCTAGGGCGATTCACGAGTTGATTTGGGGTCTATTTTTTATCAACATTTTTGGGTTAGATCCTCTAGTGGCGGTGCTGGCGATCGCAATTCCTTTTGGCGCAATTACTTCTAAGGTGTTTTCGGAGATTTTAGACGAAACTCCCCCTCAGCCATTGCTGGCGTTGCTTGGTAGTGGTGTTTCGCCTCTAAATGCTTTTATTTATAGTCTAATTCCGCAAGCAAAGGCTAATCTACTTTCCTACGCCTTTTATCGGTTTGAGTGTTCGATTCGGGCGGCGGCGGTGCTGGGAATTATTGGCGCTGGGGGGTTGGGTTATCAAATTCTCCTCAGTCTTCAATCTTTGCGCTATGAGGAAATGTGGACTTTGTTAATTGCTTTGGTGTTGTTGAGCGGCGTTACAGATTTTGCTAGTGCGGTGGTGCGTCGTCAGCTTGGCGCACCTAGTCGGCTGGATTTGAATATGGTGAAAAATGGGCAAACAAGCAGGCAAACTCCGGGCAAAGGCGTACCCAAGTGGACGACTCTACTCATAGTTATGGCGATCACTTTCTCTTTTTGGTACGTTAATGCCGATTTCAGCAAGCTTTGGACACCGCGCACGGGTCAATTATTAGTGAGTGTTTTACAAGCGGCGTTTCCGCCCGACTACAGCCAATTAAGCCAGATTTTTAGGCTTTGCGGTCAAACTTTGGCTATGTCGATCTTGGCGATCGCCTTTGCGGGTTGTGGGGGGATAATTTTATCTTTCCTGGCGGCAAACAACTTTCTATTACCAGGGGGAATTTTAGATACAGGAAACCGCAATAATCGCTGGTGGGGAATTACGATTTTAGTTTTGACGCGGTTTTTTCTGCTCTTTACTCGCGCTATTCCCGCACCAATTTGGGCTTTAATATTTTTATTTGTCCTGTTTCCGGGAATATTACCAGGAGCGATCGCGCTTGGTATTCATAATCTGGGAATTTTGGGGCGGCTAATGGCAGAAGTTACCGAAAACTTAGACGAGCGCCCGCTAAAATCTCTCAAAGCTTTGGGTGCTAGTGGTTCTCAAGTCTTCCTTTATGGGGTTTTACCCCGGACTATGCCTAAGTTTATCGCTTACATCCTTTATCGCTGGGAAGTCTGCATTCGCGCTACAGTAATTGTCGGCTTGGTAGGTGCGGGAGGTTTGGGACGTTTGCTTACAGAACAACTTAGCAGCTTTGACTACCCTAGTGTAGTTGCTACTTTACTGTGTTTTATCTGCCTAACTTTTGTTGTAGATATAACTAGCAATACTATTCGGCGTATGCTTTATTCAGGCTGATTTTAGCCTTTGCTCCCCGTGACGCTGCTGCAATTGGTGCATATGATTAAACAAATTCCAGCAATATTGTTCTGGTAAACCGCAAGTTACCGCCCCCCGCAGCACAACGTTAGAGTACCAATCATTGGGTGCAATTTCTTCGGTTAATTTATCTACAACTACATAAGTGCGGGCATTTTTGTACAACTTGCCGTTGCAAGCAATATCTACTTGCTCGTGTCTGTACCAATTTTGGTGGACACCTTCGCGCTCGTCTAAAGCGTAACCTAATCGTTGCGGTAGTTGATAAAGTACACCTTCCACAGAACTTGTCGGGTCTTTAATAATATCTAATACGCCACAGTTGCGAAAGGCTGAATAGCAATAAAAACCCAGTCGGTAGCCAATGAGCGTAGCCGCCCCGACAACGTAGATATGAGTTTTTTCGCCGAGACTTCGCTTTAAATCCACTGGACACATACAAGAACCATAAGCAAAGTAGTAGAACATGGGTTCAATCCGCCGTTGCTGTTTTTGCATTCTTACTTTACTATTTGCACAATTATAAGCTGCCAAAGTGTCTTGAAATTGTCCAGTCTGAACGCTCATATCGCCCTAGGTATTTTCTACTTAGGCAGATTCTAGCAGAACTTCTTGACTAAATACAACTAAATTCCGACCGGGGAACCGTAGATTAAATATTCTGCACGAAAAAAGCAGTCTACCATTAAGGCAAACTGCTAAATAAATTATTTAGTGGTAATTAGTAACTAGGAATTACTACATCATCCCCATACCGCCCATACCACCCATACCGCCCATGCCACCCATGCCGCCCATGCCACCCATACCGCCCATATCAGGCGCTGGAGCATTCTTTTCAGGCTTCTCAACTACCAGTGCTTCGGTAGTTATTACCATACCTGCAATGGAGCCAGCATTTTGCAGCGCCGAGCGCACGACTTTGGCAGGATCGATAATTCCGGCGGCGATTAAGTCTTCAAATACGCCCGTAGCAGCATTGTAGCCAATGTTAAAGTCGGTTTCTCGCACCTTCTCCACGATTACCGATCCTTCCACACCCGCATTATCTGCCATCTGACGCAAAGGAGCTTCAAGACTCCGCCCGACAATATCTGCGCCAATTTTTTCTTCTTCATCTAAGCTATTTTTAATCTCATTGATTTGCTTGCTCAGATGAATTAATGTCGCACCACCACCGGGGACGATGCCTTCTTCTACCGCCGCTTTAGTGGCATTTAAGGCATCTTCAATCCGCAACTTGCGGTCTTTAAGTTCAGTTTCTGTTGCTGCACCAACTTTAATTACAGCTACACCACCCGCAAGTTTGGCAATCCGCTCTTGGAGTTTTTCGCCGTCGTATTCGGAATCAGTTTCTTCAAGCTGTCTACGAATTTGACCGATCCGTTTTTCAACTTCGGAGGTATATTCGCCCGTCGCAACAATGGTGGTTGAGTCTTTATCAATCGTAAGTTTGCGAGCAACTCCCATCATTTCCAAAGTTACGGCATCCAAGGTTAAACCGACTTCCTCGGAAATCATTTGTCCACCCGTTAGCACCGCAATATCTTGTAACAAGGCTTTGCGGCGATCGCCAAATCCTGGTGCTTTAATCGCACAAGCACTTAACACGCCCCGCGCCTTATTAACTACCAAAGTTGCCAAAGCTTCCCCGTCTACATCTTCAGCAATAATCAGTAATGGTTGCCCAGACCTAGCAACTTTTTCAAGTACCGGAATCAAGTCTTGAATACTGCTAATTTTTTGATCGGTAATCAAAATCCGGGCATTTTCATACTCTACTACCATCCGCTCGTTGTCGGTAATGAAGTAAGGAGAAATATAACCCCGATCTATTTGCATCCCTTCTACTACTTCCAAATCTGTAGTCAAAGATTTGGATTCTTCAACAGTAATTACACCGTCTGTCGTAACTTTTTCCATTGCTTCGGCAATCATTTTGCCGACTTCTTCGTCGTTACCCGCCGAAACTGTAGCGACTTGAGCGATCGCGCTACCTTCAACTGGTTTAGCCATTTGGGCAATCGCTTCTACCAATTTGTCGATAGTTTTTTCGATGCCTCGACGCAGACTTACAGGGTTTGCTCCCGCCGCTACGTTCTTTAAGCCTTCTTTAATCATCGCCTGAGCGAGGACGGTAGCCGTCGTTGTACCGTCGCCAGCAACATCTTTTGTTTTTGAGGCAACTTCTTGAATTAGTCTTGCGCCCGTATTTTCTAGGGGATCTTCTAATTCAATTTCTTTGGCAACCGTGATTCCATCATTAACAATTTGCGGCGTGCCAAATTTCTTTTCGAGCAACACATTCCGCCCTTTTGGACCTAAAGTAATGCGAACTGCATCCGCTAAGGCATTTACGCCTCGCTCTAGCGCCCGCCGGGATTCTTCATTAAATGCAATAATTTTTGCCATAGTCTATTATTCACGCGCTTTCATTAGCCAATTTAGCACTCTCTAGCGTTGAGTGCTAATTATCAAGCATTATAAATAAGTTGCCTTCTAATCTACAAAGTTCATTTTACTGGTGGAAAAGCAGAGAAAGCTGGCTATAAACCTGGTACAAGTCTTGCCATATCTAAACTAGGAGTAAAATCTTCAGTTCGAGAACTTACTGACTACGTTGAAGATTCACGAACTATCGAAATTATCGTTGACGGTTTACTTACACAAGTTGTTGAATCAGTTACTCTATTTACAATAGAAGAAATTTTATCTAAACCTCTAATATGGGTCAACTGGACGATTGAGAGTGTCTCCTTTCATACTTTTGCTAGGTCAGGGTAAACTTATGGGTCGATGTATCTCCTCTTACCATCTGCCACTGTGACTTTTGCAACACAACCGGAATAAGAGCAGTTTTAAAGCCACAAAAATCAGTTGCATACTAAATTATTTTATGCAAGCGTAAATGCACTTATGAATTTGAAAAGAATTATTTTTGCTCCCTAGCTTACTCCGAAAATTTACGCTCACGATAATTAAGTGCTATGGATATACTTAAGTAGTGTAAATCTTACTTTATAAATTAATAAATTGATCTCAATTCCAGTAATGGAGATTTATTCCGTTTACAGGGGACGCAATTTGTCCTTTTAGTTAAGCCGAACGAATAAATAATTTTTACTGCAACAAAATTTTTGCAGTTTTATGGAAATTTAAAAAATGAATATTAGCAGATTTTATCTGGAACTTCATCAGTGGCGGCGCTACGGTATTGCTGTATTGACTGTAGCGATCGCGCTGCTAGGGAAATTACTGCTAAATTCCCTAATTGAGCCAGAGAGTGTCGTCTTTTATCTAATCTTTTTTGCTGCCGTACTAATAAGTGCCTTGTATGGCGGTATGAGATCCGGTGTACTAGCTACCTTTTTAGCCGCATTGGAGAGCAACTACTTCTTTCTATCTCCAGCGTATTCGGACGATAGTTACTGGGGGAAGCTTCCCCCAGTAATCTCGATGTTTATAAACCCCGACTTGGGGCAAAATTTGCAGTTGTTTCTGTTTGTAGTTGAAGGAATAACGATAAGTTCGATAGTCGGATCTTTAAACTCTGCAAAAGAGCAAGTTACGTTAAGTAAGGTGGAGGAACTGCACGATGACGAATCTTTACGCCAAAGCGAAGAGCGCTTCCGCTTATTGGTCAAAGACGTAAAGGACTACGCGATTTTTATGATAAATCCAAACGGACAAGTCTCTAGTTGGAACGCTGGGGGAGAACACATTTTTGGTTATCCTGAATCAGAAATTATTGGTCAGCATTTCTCTTGCATTTTTACATCCGAAGACATCCAGAGCGGTCTACCCAATCAAGAACTACAGGCAGCGACGACGCTTGGGCAAGCTTATGAAGAGTGCCATCATATGCGTCAGGATGGGACAAGGTTCTGGGCTAGTGGTGTCGTAACTGCATTACGAGATGAAGATGGAAATCTACGGGGCTTCTCGAAAGTAGTGCGCGATGTAACCGAGCGCAAGCAGGCAGAAGATATGCTGCGACTAACTAATGACGAGCTAGAAGTCAAAGTAGAGCATCGTACAAACGACATAAGGAATGCTAACGAGTATTTGCAAAGCGAAATAGGTGAGCGCCAGCACATAGAAGCAGCGCTACATAAGGAACAAGAGTTCCTAAATGTATTGCTCAATCACGTAGAAGCGGGAATCGTTGCCTGTAATGCTGAAGGGGTTCTCACCCTTTTTAATCAGACTACACAAAAATTTTATAGCTTACCTGAACAACTACTCCCTCCTGACCAGTGGGCGCAGCACTACGATTTGTATTTGCCCAACGGAAAAACACCTTTGAAAAAGGAGGATACTCCTCTGGTTCGAGCTTTGCAAGGAGAACATATCTTCAATTTAGAAATAATGCTCGTTCCCAAACATGGTACAGCACGCACATTATTGACCAGTGGGCAGGCACTCTTTGATCCACAGGGGAAAAAGTTGGGTGCTGTTGTGATCATGCATGACATTACCGAGCGCCTGCGGTCGCAAAAGGCGCTGCGGCAGAGCGAGGAACGCTTCCGCTTGTTGATTGAGAACGTAAAGGACTACGCGATTTTTATGATCAGTACCGATGGATACATTGTCAGTTGGAACGCTGGGGTAGAACGCATTTTCGGTTACCCTGAATCAGAAATTATTGGTCAGCATTTATCCTGCATTTTTACATCCCAAGACATCCGAAGCGGTGAGCCTGAGCAAGAACTGAGTACGGCGATGGCTACAGGGCGGGCGGCTGATGAGCGGTGGCATCTTTGTAAGAATGGTACAACTTTCTGGGCAAGTGGTGTACTAACTGCGTTACGAGATGAGGTGGGAAATCTGCATGGCTTCACGAAGGTGGTGCGTGACATTACTGATGGCAAGCGGATAGCAGACGAACTTAAAGCATCGCTCAAAGAAAAAGAAGTGCTATTGAAGGAAATTCACCATCGGGTAAAAAACAATTTGCAGATTATTTCCAGTCTACTTAACCTCCAGTCTGGATATGTTGAGGATCAAAAGACACTGGAAATTTTAAAGCAATGCGAGAATCGTGTTGGAGCAATGGCTTTGATCCACGAACAACTGTATCAATCTCAAGACTTGGCGCAAATTGAATTTGCTGGTTACATCAAAACCCTAGTAGCTAATTTGCTCAGTTCTTACGACATTCGCTCAGATGTGGAGGACGAAGACCGAGTTAGTGGCATCGCCGTAAAGATAGATGTCGATAATATTTTCCTCAGCGTTGATGCAGCAATTCCTTGTGGCTTGATTATCAATGAACTTGTTTCAAACTCATTGAAATATGCCTTTCCGCTAGGTAAAAAAAGAGCCGATGCTTCAAAGGAAGTTTCTTCTGGTAAGCATTGCATTGGCTCTGGTAAAATTTGCATTGAGCTTCATGCTGGTAATAACAATTATTTAACTCTCCGTATTAGTGACGATGGTATTGGCTTCCCGAAAGATTTAGATTTCCGAAATACAGAATCACTAGGCTTGCAAATAGTAATTGCCTTAACAGACCAATTAGAAGGTACTATCGAGCTTAATAGAAATAATGGTACAAAGTTTGAGATAAAATTTTATGAAAATTTTATCTCAAACTAATTTTTATTTTTTTTTAAATGAACAACGCAAATATTTTAATAGTTGAAGATGAAAGTCTCGTTGCTAAAGACATACAAAATAGGTTAAGAAAATTTGGATACACTGTTCCTACTATCGTTGCTTCTGGAGAAGAAGCAATTAAGAAAGCAACAGAAATTTGTCCAGACTTAGTGTTAATGGATATTCAACTAAAAGGAAAAATAGATGGCATAGAAGCTGCTCAAAAAATCTACAGCAGTTGTAATATTCCAGTAATTTATCTCACTGCTAATGCAGACGACAGTACATTAGAGCGAGCAAAAGAAACAGCTCCATTTGGCTATATACTCAAACCTTTCAAAGAAAAAGAATTGAAAACGCTGATCGAAATTACTCTTGCCAAGCATCGTCTGGAAAGGGAATTAAAGCAGAGCGAACAATGGCTTACTACGGTACTCAAAAGTATTGGTGATGCTGTAATTACAAGCGATCGCATAGGCAGAGTAACTTTTATGAATCCTGTAGCCGAGGCATTAACAGGCTGGAAACAAGAAGATGCTTTTGGTAAAAGTACAACAGAAGTATTTAACATTACTTATGCAGAGAATTGTACAAAAATTGAAAATCCCATAACACAAGTTTTTCAGGACAGCGTTATTGTTGGCATACCAAAAGAAACAGTATTAATTACTAAAAACGGTGCAGAGATACCAATTGATGACAGCGTTGCACCGATTAAAGATGACAAAGGAAACCTCATAGGTGCAGTTTTTGTTTTTCGAGACATTACTGAGTTTAAGCAAGCGAAGGAAGCGCGCCAAAAGCAAATTGAGCAAGAACGCCTGGTGGTGGAACTAGAAAAAATAAATGAGATTAAGGACGAATTTCTCAGTACGGTTTCTCATGAACTGCGGACTCCCATAACAAATATGACAATGGCAATACATATGCTAAAAATTTCAGGTGGCGTAGCTGAACGAAGTCATGGCTATCTGAAAATTTTACAAGCTGAGTGCGCCCGTGAAAGTGAGCTAATTGATAATTTGTTAGATTTGCAACGGCTAGAAACTGCGTCTTACCCTCTAATTCTCGATGATGCTGTAAATTTGCAAGAATATTTACCTAGCATAGTTGAGTCGTTTCGAGTTCGTACTCAACAACGTAAACAAACTATCAGGCTTGATATTTCCCCTAATGTACCTCCTTTAGTCGTAGATCGGGTAAGCCTGGAACGGATATTAGCGGAACTTCTAAATAATGCCTGCAAATATACTCCCGATGCTGGTGAAATTGTCCTGAGTGTTCGTTTAGGAGAGATTTGCGGAGAGAGTATCTCCCGGCAAATCTCTCCTGAGCTAGGCAAAGAATCCTCTACTATCTTTACTATCAGTAATCAAGCCGAGATTCCAGCGACGGAGTTACCACGTATTTTTGAGAAATTCTATCGTGTGCCTAAAGCTGACCGTTGGAAACAAGGTGGTACTGGATTAGGACTAGCTTTAGTACAAAAATTAGTCGAAAGACTGCAAGGAACTATCCAGGTTGAAAGCAGCGATGGATGGACTACGTTCACTGTTAAGTTATTTCACTTCGTTTCTAAAACTACCGAATATCCTAAATAAGTAAGGATATAAAGGGCGAGATCGCACAGCAGCAATCATGTCTGAAAGTAGTGTATTTTGTTCGCGTTGTAGTTTTAATATTATTGGTACTACAGGTTTAACTGAGAACCAATGCAAGAAACGTTGCAATGCAACGTCTCTACACTTCTGGGTGCTATTGAATAGAGATATTGAGCGCAAGTCCCCAACCAAATTAGAGATTATAGTTGAGATGCGTTCAATCTATAATAGAAATAGGATGGCTATTTTAGTAAGAAGAGTAAAAAATAAGCAATTATGACAACTTATGAGGCTAAACTTGCCCGCTCTTATAGTCAAGAAGATATCCAACAAATTCTCTCTATTGCGATCGCTCGTCAAGCAGATGATAGCGAATTTTCTTACGAACAACTTCTAGAGATCGCCTCAGAACTTGAAATTGCGCCAGAATGCTTGCAACAGTCAGAAATAGAGTGGCAATCGCAAAATACTATCGTTCGCCAAAAGCAGAAATTTGATTTATCCCGCCGCAACAAGCTCCAAAAGCGTCTTGGCAATTATGCGATCGCAAATTCTTTTCTAGTCCCCATAAATCTCCTCAACTCCGGCGAACTTTCTTGGTCGCTTTATGTGCTTTTATTTTGGGGTTTAAAAGTTGGTCTTGATACCTGGAATACTTACTACTCCAGCAATGAAGAGTATGAAAGAGCTTTCCAAAAATGGTACAGACAAAATCAGTTAAAACAATCAGTAAATACTTTTGTCGGTAATATTAATAAGTGGTTGAAGGCATAACCAGATTTTGCTGATAGAAGTAATATTAGTTGTTAAGTAGAATGCTGCTTTAAGTCATCCAAAGAAACGTGTTCGAGAGCGGCAGCATGAGTTGATGATAAGTTTACAGGTGGAGCAACACCAGCATCTAACGCTTCTTGCCAACGAGAAGCACATAAACACCAACAGTCGCCAGGTTTCAACCCCGGAAAACTACTTCTAGGGCTACTCAAGTCATTGCCTTGCGCCTTGGTATATTCCAAAAATTCTGCCGTAACTTTTGCACAAACAACGTGTACGCCAAAATCGCCCGCACCTGTACTACACTTTCCGTCGCGATAATATCCAGTCATGGGCGAGGTGCAGCAAGTTTCTAATTCTCCCCCCAAAACATTTTGAGCATTTGTCATCTCAACAACTTGTTTCCTTAAAATACACTCATGTTACACTACTTGCCCGATCCTAAAGACGAATCAACTTAATATAGATTAACGTTAAGTCGATTTATTGTCCGGCAGAACAACACACATACAAAGTTACAGCATTCAATCTATCCAAATAGTTAACCTGAACAACTTATCAAGGCAAAAACTCTATCTAGGGAACGTTTTGATTAATGGGCTTGATAAAGTAAAACTAGAATGCTAAATTTTAACTGCGATTGTATTTTATGAAACTAAATCATTTTACGAAACAGCTTTCAACCTTAGGACGCTGGGCGGCCACAACTCTATTTTGTCTGAGCGCGATCGCCTTTGTTTGGCAAGGTGCATTTTTTGCAGACACTTCAGCAATGGCGGCTCCTATTTCAATCGCTTCCAAGGATGTAGGCGATAAAGTTCAAGAAAAAGCTCAAGACGTTGCTAAAAGCTCCAAGAACTTTATCCGCGATACGAAAGACAAAGTTGAAGATGCTGCTAGTAGCAATGCGAAAAAAGTTGAAAAATCAACCGATAGCGATAGTACAGTTGAGAGCAAAGCCAAGAGCGACAGAGACACAATCTACAAAAGAGCCGAAGGAGATGCGGCTCGGACTGAGAAAGCAGTAGACAAGTCAATGAATGCTGTAGAACGTGTTGTTGATAACATCAAAGACGCTTTTAACTAACTTGTAATGTTTGGAATTGATTGAGAATTAACATTACGAACAATAATGCTAATTCTTTTATTATGCGATCGCGCTTATTTAAGATAAAACACGCTACTGCATCATGTTAAGCAATAGCTGCTTGTTGAATAAGTGCGATCGTTATTTTTTAGTTTACTTGGACAAATTAGGTTCTATAACGCTGGGAAAACTCTCGAAATTGCGCCGCACCCAGTCCATACCTACTTCATTGTTGAGCTTAATTTTCTGAGGTGTATTTGCATAAATCTTCCCTAAAATATCCGCATCTTGGTCTACTACAACTTTGCCAAAATTAAGAAAAGTGTTGCCAAGTAGTTTAAATATCGGATGCTTGGCTTGACCAAATAGCAAAATATAAGTCCGCGTCCGGTTTTCTGCCTCTGGCACAAAAATATGACACTGCGCGACTTTTCCTAAATGCGTTTCTGCATGAAAAACTACTAGAGATGGAAAGTGATTTTCTAGGTGAGCTTTAATTGTGGTAGGCAGTAGGAGCAAGTCAGGCTTTCTAAGTTTTTCTAACAAGCTGTAAGGAGCAGTAGGCATATCGTAAAAAGCATGGGAATGATGCCCGTCATCAGTAAATTGATGAAACTCTACATCAGTAATGCGAAACAAGTCTCTGTGAGTGCCGTTTTGATGGTTATAGTCGTGCATATTCAACAGCATAGGCAGCAGAGGAGTTTCTATACTTGTATCTGCGGTATGCCCCACAAAGTAGTAAGTCTTAGCAATGTCATCTAAGATGGTAGGAACTGGCACTTTTGGCTCGTATTCACCATAAAACCAAATAAAATCTCCCTGGACTATTAGCTGCAAAGGTTCTAGTTGAGGTAATGTTTTCTTTTTACATCCCGGTAAAACAGTACAACCATTCGCATCAAACTTCAGCGCGTGAAAAGGACAAACTACTGTTGTTTTACCTTCTTTATCAATTTCGCACCATCCTTCTGATAGCATCGCTCCCATGTGCGGACAAGCATTAGGCAAGGCATGAATATCTCCATCCGCATCTTTCCACATTACATAGTCAACGCCGTACAAAGAAATTTTATTAAGTTGGTTGACTGTAAGCATTGACTTATGTGCTAATAACCAGGGCGCACCAGGAAGCATAGACTGCATAGCATTCTCCACTAACTTAAAAATTGTGAATAAATCGTCGCCTTTATAAAATATGACAAAATATTCGCATTCGTCAAGAGAATTGCGCCGTCAGCCCAAACAGCAGCGAGGGAAGGAGCGGGTAGAAAAGCTACTAGATGCGGCGGCAGCAGTATTTGACGAGGTAGGCTATGAAGCGGCAACTACTCATTTAATTGCTGCCAAAGCGGGGACGGCAATCGGTTCTTTGTATCAGTTTTTTCCTGATAAAGCCGCCGTTTTTAATGCGATGGAGTTGCGCCATATTGAGCGAGTCAAAATCATGTGGGCGCAGGCAAATACTCCAGAAATCGTGCAGTTACCTTTGCGCCCAATGATTCAAGCAATAACGGGCGCTGTTGCCCAGTTGTTTGAGCAGCCCGTGTCACGGGTAGTATTTATCCAGTTCTTTATATCCCGCCAGATTTTCCAGTCGATTGATGAAAGTATGACCCAAGAAGCAATTAACTTCATGGCAAGCATCTTACAGCAACGCAACCCAAACCTGAGCGAAGCGCTTTGCAGCCTTTTAGCAGAAGTTTGCGTCCACAGTGGCAATGCTGTTGTTTTGTCAGCACTTCGTAGCCCTGATCTCCAGCACGGTCAAAAGTTGATGCAGCAAATAGAGGACTTGTTAGTGTCATATTTAGAGCCATATATAGGCGATCGCTTATTAGGCAATGTAATGAAAGTAATGAAATGTCCTCATTGTCAATCACAGCAGTTATCTAAGAATGGGTATCGGCGGGGGAAGCAGTGCTACCGTTGTAAGGGCTGTGGCAAACAGTTTGTAGAAAGATTTGATCCGTAAAGTATAAGTAGGTGACAAAGAGTAGGTGCAACTTTGCCATTACATGAATATCTATTTCTAGACACTAATTTTGGCTAGATTTGTTGCTAAATGGTACAAATCCGCATTTGAAGAATTCAAGCTTAGTAATTAAGATGATAGGTTTCCTACCTCAAACTTAAAAGGCTAACTAGCAATATTTAAGTCTGGTTCAAGTATGGCAACATGAAAGCCTTTTCTAATATCAATATTCAAATATTTAGTTTGTAAAGTTTGCCACTGTTGCCAAGCATCGTAATTTACTTTTGCTAGTTGAGAAGTTAGAGTAGGAAGGGATCTATTAATATTACCTACTGATGATTCCTTGAGAAATCCTCTCAAAACATTGCTATCTTGAATTTTTCCAAGAATTTCTTGAATAGCTCTTATATCTTCTAAATAACTAGCGTAATTTCTGCTATAAAACTCATCAAATACTTCCATTTGATAGCGAACGCGCTTTGTTTCTTTTCGCAAACCATGCAGCAATTGTCCTTGATTTGCTAGTATTTTTTCTACTGCTTCTAGTTCTACAAGCTTGATTTCACTACCCACTAACCAACCTGGATGTAGTAGTAATCTACTTACTTCAGGTAATAACAAGTCTGGTAATACTTCCTCAATAGGCATTTTGGCAATTTCATGATACTCAGGCTTCTGCATCCACTCGTTTAACGACTCTTTCAATAATTTATATTGCTTACCTTCTATAGTTTCTTTGACTTCTGCTAAAGCGTAACGTCGCTGTTTATTTATATCTACTAAAGCTGTTTCTAAATACTTTTGTTCTTTGGCAGGTAAACTTGGCTTATAGTCATTTTCTAGAGCAGCGCTCAACACATCCAAATCGCGCAACGAGCCTAAGATTCGTGCAACTTTACCAATTTTCTTTTCTGTTGCTGACTTAGGCAATTTCAAAGCTGGAGCAAATCCTGTTACTGCACTGCGTAAGCGTCTCATCCCTACACGCATCTGATGTAAATCTTCGGGACTTTTATCCTTAAGTACATCTTTTTCGTGCTTAACCACTTTTTGCAAGTGCTTATTGATGGCAATAGATGCCCAATCACCTAAAGTTTTTGATTGAGTTTTTAGTTCGCCCACTATCATGCTATTTAGCCTCTATATCCCTAAACTAGAGCCTTTAATATTGCTACTAAGTGTCGTATTATATCAACCCACTTTCAGTCTATATCTTAAGTAATAGTTAGAAAGCTTAATCTAATTTATACTAGGGAACGCTTGCCAAGGTGGACTTGTCATATCCAAAGGTTGAGAGATGCCTAAATCGTAGCGAATCTTTGCTTCCCCGGTGTCTAGATGCTTGAGAAATGGCTTGCCAGTCCATATTTGACAACCACAAGCTTTTTTGGGCTCTTGCAGCTTGTAGCCGCCATCAGTTGCCTCTAGTTGAAAAAACTCAATATGCCAATGAGCAGGTTCTACAGCAAAATTACCTTCAACATCATTTGTCACAGTTAAAGGCAAAAAATCGACATCGATTACATCAGGATTTAGCTGATTTTCACGCACCAATTCCAATAATTGCTGCCAATCATTAACTTCGCTGCTAGATTCTGCACCGATAAAGCGTCCGCCCCACAACCAGATAAGTTTAGTTAAAATACTTTCAACACGAGCAAAGTCGCTTTGCAATAATTTCACATCTTCTGGTAGTAACAATCGACCCGGAACGCACCACCAGTAATCCCAGGAAGTAGTATTGTCAATAGGGATAATCCGCTTAACCATACCAGGAACGCGATCGCGTTTTCGTCCATCGGCAATTTCTGCTACTGGCGATTGTTGCCAATTAGTGACAGGCAATTCTAACCTATCTACTAGAGGATGTTCCGGTGCATTCATCATCTCTGATGAAACCAATAAACTAGCTTCATTCATCACAGTGTTCCTTCAAAAAATTGCTCTTTTTACCTAATTTGTCTCATCGTATTAGTAGTAATCTACTTACGTTAATAATAAGTCAAAAGTAATTATGTCTGCACATCTATTAAATAAAATACTACTTAAATTTACCGATAGCTTCCAAGAACATCGGCAAGATATTTCTGCTATTCGGCTAACACCTGATAGATATTTATGGTTGGGTTCGGATGAAACTTCAACGATTGAAAGGTTGTCTTTTATTGATGCTCAAACTTTTGCAAATCACAAACATTTTAATGTAGCAGACTTTATTAGTTTACCAGCCGCCGCCGATGAAGAAATTGATATTGAAGGCTTTGCTTATAGCGACTATTACTTATGGTTTGTTGGCTCTCATAGTTGGAAGCGTAAAAAGCCAAAACCAGATAAAACTGATGAAAAAAATATTGATAGGTTAACTCAACTAAAATCTGAGCCAAACCGTTATTTAATTGGGCGCATTCCTCTAATTAATGGTGAATTAATCAAATCTTGTCCCCATCCCGACAAGCCACAAGAACAGCTTACTGCGGCAAAATTGGAAGTAACTAAGCGAGGTAATTTACTAATAGATGCTTTGGTAGATGATGTTCATCTTGGTGCATTTGTCCAAGCTACTATTCCTGGTAAAGAAAACGGGTTTGATATTGAGGGATTAGCTGTATATAAAGGGCGAATATTTCTTGGTTTACGTGGCCCAGTGTTACGGGGTTGGGCGGTGATGTTAGAAATTGAACTAGAACCCTGCGGTACAGATTTATTAAAGTTAAAAGAAGGTCAGTATAAAAAGTATTTTATCTACTTAAATGGGCTAGGAATTAGAGACCTGTGTTTAGATGGAGAAGACTTATTAATATTAGCAGGACCAACAATGGATTTAGATGGGCCTGTTAGAGTTTATCGATTAAAAAATAGTGTAAATTTACAAAAAAATGTATTATCTAAACCAGAACAAATATTAGAAATTCCTTATGGGAATGGTGACGATCGCGCCGAAGGAATAACGCTATTTACAGACTGCACCCAAACACCTTCAATAGTAGTCGTTTATGACTCACCTGCCGAAGAAAGATTGCCGGGAGAAAGTGATGTTATAGCAGACGTATTTAAGCTCGATTAGAGATTGGTAGAGATAGCTTGCACGGGACAAGTAGGTATACACTGTTCGCAGACTATACAACGCGATCGCATAAATGCCAACTGGAAGGTTTCTGGGTTGATTGTCAAAGCTTCCGTAGGACAAACCCCCGTACATAAACCGCAATCTACACAACTATCGCGATTGATTACTATTTCTGCTAATGCCTGAGATACACCGATATTTTGCGATCGCATCCACTCAATTGCTGCATCTAGTTGATCGATGTCTCCTGACAATTCTAGTACCAGTTTACCGATTTGATTTGGGGCTACTTGAGCGCGGATAATGTTAGCAGCAACGTTGTAATCTTTTGCTAGTCGATAGGTGACTGGCATTTGAATAGTACGTTTGGGGAAAGTTAGAGTTACTCTTTTTTTCATAAGTTTAAACAAACCGCACAAGGTACGGAAAATAGAGAGGGACTTACTAGGTTAAAATAAATAAGGCACTTAATAAGTTGTAATAAGATATTTTATGGCTGTAAATATAGAACAAGCGCCCGAAACAACTATAGGGACGAAAGTTAGAAATTTATTAATTGTATTGGTTGCAGTTGCTCTGAGTGTAGCTTTATTTTTGGGTTTGCAGACTGATAGTAGCGCTGTTTCTTTAACTACTTTGGCACAAAACTCTACGCCCTTAGAAGTTGCTTTGACTAATGGTAAACCGACTTTAATGGAATTTTATGCTAACTGGTGTGGTAGCTGTCAAGCAATGGCTCCAGATATTGCTCGATTGGAGAAAGAGTACGATAAGTCAGTAAATTTTGTGATGCTGAATGTAGATAATACAAAGTGGTTGCCAGAAATTTTGCAGTATCGGGTAGATGGGATTCCGCATTTTGTATTTAGTGGCTCTGATGGCAAAGTAATCGCGCAAACGGTAGGAAAGCAACCATTTACGATTATGAGTAGCAATTTAGATGCTTTGGTTGCCGATTTGCCTCTGCCTTATGCTCAAAGTAACAGAGGATCGGTTTCTAAGTTTGCTGCACCAGTTGCACCTAGCGCAAATTCAGACGATCCGCGTTTGCATAGTAGCCAAGTAGTCAACTGACGCGACTTCGCCTTTTGGGGCAATTATTTTACTTTTTCACTGCTATCCATCATCAGTTTGGGAAAAACTAGCACAAAATAAATCATCCAGGTTAATACAGGAATTGCAACGAAAATTGTTATCCACAGATTGTTTAGCAGTAGCCAACTACCACTAATTAGGGAGATACCTGTAAGGATTATCGACCAAGGCTGACACCACCAAGGTTTATAATTCCAAATGTCTATCGGTTTTTGAGTCATAGCCAAAGAATTTAAATGCTGCTAGTAGTCGTATTCTATAAATTTAGGCATACAAATAGTTTAATAACTTAAAAATTGATTAACAGGAATTTTTTAGATGTCATCGCCCCCGAAGATAATTGTTGTAACTAATGGCAAAGGCGGCGTAGGAAAAACGACAACAACTATGTCATTAGCAAGTATTTTTGCTGAAAAATACAAACTGTTAGCAGTTGATGCTGATAGTCAAGGCAGTTTTTCTTGGTGGGTACAACAAAGTAAAAAGGGTATAGGCTTCGATCTTGCTCAAGAGACAGATCCACGATTATTAGAGAATTTGAGATTGGTTGTAGGCTACGATCTAATAATAGTAGATACACCACCAGCCTTAAGTTCTGCCACCTTAGCAGCCGTGATCCCGGCGGCTGATTATTTAGTTTTGCCTACGCCGCCAGCACCAATGGATTTGGCTGTTTTGATTGAGACAGTCAAGCAAGCTGTTACGCCAGCTAAAGTCGCCCATCGTGTACTGTTAACGAAAGTAGACACGCGCAGTTTGGGAGAAGCACTGGAGGCACAAAGAACACTTAGGGAACTAGGAATTCCTGTCTGTACAGCGTTTATAAGGGCTTACAAAGCTCACGAACGAGCCGCACTAGAGGGGATGACAATTACTCAGTGGCGGGGTAAAAATGGACGAGAAGCAGAGGCGGACTATCGCCGGGTAGTAGATGAAATACAGCGTGATTGGAGGAACTAATGGTTAGAAAAAAAATAGGGGAGCTACTACGGGAAGAAGCCCAGGAACCTGTAGACAGAGAAGGCGCACCAGTGACAGAAGAAAATAATGCCCAAACAAGCCACGATGACGAAGTTGAAGAAAAATTGCAACCAGTAAACATCCCAGCATCTAAGACCACACAGCGCTCAAATTCGGCAGATAAACCGGAGTCAGAAACAAAGGTACTTGATGAATTGAAAACACTATTGCAAACAGCCCAGAAAACAGAAAGCTCTTTGCAAGAACAAATTACCGATTTGAAGTCGCAACTCCAAGAACAAAAAAAGTTAATGAAAGAGTTGCAAACCCAAAGTTCGTCAGAAAAACAGCTTAAGGCAGAATTAGATGAAGCAAAAAAAACAATATTAAAACTTGCCGAAGTTAGTTCTAAACCAACTGCAAAGGCTAGTCCAGCTAAACAAGAAAGTAAGCAGCTTGTGCCATCAAAGTCCACTCGTACAGAAAAACTACCTAATTATTCCGATCCGTCGGAACGCCCTAATACCACTCTTGCTAACAAAGATATTGGCTGGTTTGATTGAGTAGATAACGGTAAAAATAGCGATCGCTTTAGATAGTTACAGTTTGAGTAAAGGCGATCGCCTTTACTCGATCTTTTCATCTACTAATTCAAAATCAACTTTGTTATATAACTCTATTAGGGAAATCTCAAAAGAAACCGAAGTTAAAGAAATTGCCTCATCTTCAGCGTTATATTCCCGCAATTCCCAACGCTTTGCCCCAGTTTTGGCATACTGTTCTACATAGATGCGAGTTTGGTCGATTAACAAATATTCCTGAAAACTAGCGATCGTGCGGTAATCTTCAAATTTGGCTTGGCGATCGTATCCTTGGGTAGATTTTGACAAAATTTCGACAATAGCTAAAGGATTGGTAAGTGTATCTGTGCGGTTATTGTAATACTTGGGCTTGCCCTCTATAACCATTACATCTGGATAGGTGTATATTTGCTTATCAGGTATCCACAGACGTACATCTCCCACGAAAACTTCGTAATCTTGCGCTCTAAAAGCAAAGTTTAGAGCCGCATAAAAATTACCTGCTATACGATTATGATTTATTGAGCCGCCAGTCATAGGAAAGATTTGTCCGTTGATGTATTCGCTCTTGGACTCTGCCTTTTCCTCTAGTTCGAGGTATTCTGCGGGAGTGTAAGTTTGTTTTGCTGCTACTTGCATAATTGGGGGATGCGATCGCTAGTTTTTAACTATTATCTCTTGCACTAAAGCTGCTAATCTTTCCGCACTATCAACTATTGCAATACTTCTTGACTTTTGGGCCATCGCTTGCAACTGTTGAAACGGGGAATTTAGCAAATTCAAAACCTGACTTTCTAGTAATGGTTGTGTAAGTTCTGACTGATTAAAAACTAGCGCCGCACCAGCCTTTGTAAAGACTTCGGCATTAAAAGCTTGATGATTTTCCGCCGCGTAGGGATAGGGAATTAAAATTGCTGGAGTTCCCGTTACCGCCAATTCTGTTAAGCTAGCTGCACCCGCACGACTAATCGCTAAATTTGCTCTATTTAACAACGCTGCCATATTGTCATAAAAAGGCATACTTAAATATTGGGGATGACTCAAACTATTAGCGTCAGGATCTTTATCACCTGTTAGATGCACTACCCAAGCGCCAGCATCGCACCAAATCGGAACGCACTCGCGCACCAACTTATTCACCGCTACCGCGCCTTGAGAACCACCGAAAACGACAATTAACGGCACATTTTCAGGAATTGGTAATTCTAAGGGTAGTTGCTGGGAACGAAATTGCGATCGCACAGGCGTACCCGTGTAAATTGTTTTCACCCTAGGCAAATATTTGGCGGTGCTTTCAAACCCGATCGCGACTACGTTGCAGAAACGGCTAAAAGTACGGGTAACTTTGCCAGGTAACGCATTAGATTCGTGGAAAATCACAGGTAAACCAAGAAGTCGCGCTGCAATAATAGCCGGAGCCGAAATATAACCACCTGTTGTAAACACACCTTGAAAATTACCTTGTTTTAATAGCTTTCGGACTTGAAAAATTGACCCAAGTAAGCGAGTTACGATTTTCAAAGTGCGATAACCTAACTTTTGCTGAAAACCCTCAACAGAAATCGCATTTAACGGATACTGAGACGGAACTAATTGAGTTTCTAGCCGATTGGGGACACCCAACCACTCAATTTGATAATCGCTCAATTGTTCCGCCACAGCGATCGCCGGAAATAAATGTCCTCCCGTACCGCTTGCAGCAATTAGTAATCGTATCGGTGTTACCATCTAATTTTTACCCTAATTGCCTTAAAATCAAACAACTAACCAAGCTATCATTTATGCGAACCGTTCTAAATTTTTCTAGTAAAAACCAACTATTTTCTCTTAGCTTAGGATTGCTGACGCTGGCTTTAGTCACAACTTGCGATCGCACTTTTGCCGCACCGCCAGCCACCGCACCGCCGCAACTGCAAAATATGCTAGTTCAAATTGACTCCGCAGCCAATCAGAAAGACATAAAAGCAGTAATGCAATTTTACAGCCCAAATTTTACTCATACTGATGGCTTAACTTACCAAAACTTAGAAAAAGCTTTAACTGGGTTGTGGAAGCAATACCCGCAATTGAAGTACCAAACACAGTTGCAATCTTGGCAAGCCGAAGGCAATGGAATTGTAACAGAAACCGTTACAAATATTACTGGCACTCAAATTCAAAATAGTCGCAACTTAGCACTAAAGGCAACAATTAGAACCCGTCAGCGCTACGAAAATCAAAAAATTGTCAGCCAAGAAGTTTTATCAGAGCGCAGCCAATTAAGCACCGGAACAAAACCGCCAACTCTCGATGTTAGGCTACCGCAAAGTGTTAAATCTGGGCAGCAGTACAACTTTGATGCCGTTGTGCGAGAGCCATTAAAAGATGATTACTTGCTGGGAGCCGCCGTTGAGGAGCCTGTAGTGACAAGTCAGTATTTTAACCCTACCCAAGTACAGCTAGAATTGCTCCCTGCCGGAGGATTGTTTAAAATTGGTCGCGCTCCAGTCGGGACAAGCGATCGCTGGTTGTCGGCGGTTGTAGTCCGGGGAGATGGTTTAACTCAAGTAACTCAACGCTTGCAAGTATTGGGTGCAAATACCCCCCCTACTGGTAGAAGGCTCCCTCGGTAACTAATTATGAGAGACGTTGCACTGCAATGTCTCTACAAAAACAAATTTATGACTTCAATTCAAGACCAAGTTGTTTTAATTACTGGTGCGAGTAGTGGCATTGGGGAAGCTTGCGCTAGGGTGTTTGCTCAAGCCGGAGCAAAATTGATATTGGTGGCGAGACGAAAAGAGCGTTTAGAGGAGTTGGCAAAGGAACTTACGAGTAGTTTGGTGCATTCTTTGGTGCTAGATATATGCGATCGCGCTGCTGTTGAATCTGCCCTTTCTAATCTACCTAAACCTTGGTCAGCTATTGATATTTTGATTAATAATGCTGGTTTAAGTCGAGGGTTGAATAAACTCCAAGAAGGAGATTTTCAAGATTGGGAAGAAATGATCGATACCAATATCAAAGGGTTACTCTACCTCACTCGCGCTATTGTACCGGGGATGATTAGCAGGGGTAGAGGTCATGTTGTCTTTCTTGGCTCAACGGCGGGACACCAAACTTATCCCAATGGCAATGTCTACTGTGCAACCAAAGCGGCGGTAAGAGTAATTTCTGAAGGCTTAAAACAAGACCTTTTGGGAACTCCGGTAAGAGTAAGCTCTGTAGATCCGGGGTTGGTGGAAACAGAGTTTAGTCAAGTCCGTTTTCGTGGGGATAGCGATCGCGCTAAAACAGTCTACCAAGGACTTACACCTTTAACGCCGATAGATGTTGCGGAGGTCATACTTTTCTGCGCCACCCGTCCGCCTCATGTCAACATTAGCGAAGTATTGCTAATGCCTACCGATCAAGCAGGTTCAATGCTTTTTAATCGCCAAACTTAACTGTAAATATGCAAAATAAAGTAACCCAACTAACGGCAATTAATACAGCAAAAATATTGACGATTGTCTGCTTGATTAGTTTTGCTGTAGTGTTTGGAGTGCAAGATATGCGGCAAGTAATTTATCTATGTTTGCATATTAGCTATTGCGCTTGGTGGCTGCTGGAGCAATGGTTTTATCCGGCTCGAAAGCAGCTATTTAATGAGCCTGTGGGGGTTTTGGGGTTTATTTTTAGTTTAGTGGTTGTGGGGCTTTTATACGCCTTGCCTGGTTATTTAGCTTTTATTAATCCTGTACCGCTATCATTAACTACTGCCGCTTTCGCATTACCACTTTATATTTTTGGTAGCTTAATCAATACCACTGCTGACGTACAAAAACTAACAGCAAAGCAAGGGGGAGCAACTTTAGTTAGCGATGGAATTTGGCGCTTTTCCCGCAACATTAATTATTTTGGGGATCTTATGCGTTATCTCAGTTTTAGTGTGGTAGCGGGTTCTTTTTGGGCTTATATAGTGCCAAGTGCGATCGCTCTGCTCTATCTTCAACGTATTTCCCAAAAAGAACAGACTATGGGAGAAAAGTATGCAGAATATGCAAATTACCAGCAATCTAGTCGCCGCTTAATTCCGTTTATTTGGTAAATCAACGAGGTTTCTACGTGCAAGCAGATAGTAAAACACCTATGCGTCACCGTCCTTTAATTACGGCTGGAGTAATCCTAGGTTTAGGTTTAGGAGGATTTGTTGATGGCATTATGCTACACCAAATTTTGCAGTGGCATCATATGTTAAGTAGCGTCAATCCGCCGACAACGATCGCCCAAATGAAGTTAAATATGGTGTGGGATGGCTTGTTTGATGCAGCTACATGGGTGTTAACGGTATTGGGAATAGGGTTGCTATGGCAAGCTGTAAAGCGTGATGATGTCCCGAAGTCGTCCAGCATACTATTTGGCTCCATACTCATAGGTGCAGGTACTTTTGATATAGTTGAAGGCTTGATAGATCATCAAATTTTAGGCATTCATCATGTTAAACCAGGCGCTAACCAATTAGCTTGGGATATTGGGTTTATTGCCTTGGGGGGAATCTTGGCTATATTTGGATGGATGTTATTACAGGCGGGAAAAAAAGATAGTAATGCGAGTCTCTAAATCCATCTTTACTATACATTTGCGCTATCCTCTGCCTTCAGGAAACGCCTCCGGCTTCACTTGGATAATCTGATTTTCGCCATCGCGTTTGATTTCCAATCTTAAAGTAGTTCCTAGAGTAGTAGCTTCAACGTACTGCTGCACCTCCGAAGACTTTTTAACTGGATTATTGTCTATTTTTTGAATTACATCCCCTTCTTTCAATCCTGCCTGCTCCGAGGGCGATTTTTCTAAAACTTCTACAATTAGAACCCCAGAATTTTGTTTAATATTCAAATTAGTTTCTTGATTAATTTGTTCTCTAGTGGTGCTAGTTAGATCCACCATCTTAATTCCCAAAAATGGATGATCCACGCGCCCTCTACTAAATAACTGATTGGCTACACGGGCGGCGGTTTGAATCGGGATCGCAAAACCCAATCCCTGAGCATCCGAGCGAATTGCTGTATTAACGCCAATTACTTCACCTTGGGCATTTAATAGTGGGCCCCCAGAATTCCCTGGATTAATTGCTGCATCTGTTTGAATAAAAGTTACCCGCTTATCTGGAACCCCAACTTGAGCGCTCGATCTATCGGTTGCACTAATAATACCAACTGTTACAGTATTGTCTAACCCCAAAGGATTGCCAATGGCGATCGCCCATTCACCAGGAATTAAGTTATTGGAATTACCAATTCTAACTTGAGGCAAATTATTTGCTTTAATTTTTACCGCCGCTACATCGGTAACCGCATCCACACCGACAACTTTGCCTTCAAAACTGCGACCGTCTTTGAGCGTAACTTGCACTGTATCTGTATCCGCTACTACGTGAGCGTTGGTCAGCAGATGACCATCAGCGCTTAAAATAAATCCTGACCCCGTACCGCGCTCCACCCGCTCATCGGGAATTGGTTGCTCATCGCCAAAAAAGCGGCGAAATAAAGGATTATCCAATGCTTCAGGAATTTGATTAGTCACCTTACGCGTGGCATTAATTCTTACTACCGCCGGGCCTACTTGTTCAACGGCTGTAGCAATAAAATTGCGATCGCGCTCTTGAATAATCCCCGCCGTGACGCTATTACCTACCGGGGGAATAGCAGGCGGCTGAATTACGGGTACAGTTCTTAGTTGCTGAAATGGTTGTTTTGGTGCTGGTAAATAGCGACTGCCGAGCATCCCCGCACCAGTGCCGATCGCTAGTAAAGTAAAAGAAAAAGCCCACTGTTTTAAAGATGCGCCCATATTATTTGCTGTTTACAACCGCAATGCAGATATTAATTTTAAAACTTCGAGATACCGCTATAGCTAGTTTTACATTTAACTTTACTAGGGTCAGACCACGCTAACACGGGTAATTGCTAAGTGACAAGGCGATCACACGAGCAAACTGATTACACTTTAATTTAATTATTATGATTCTCCGCTTACTGTTGCTTTCAACACTTTTTGGATCAATACTGACAACTGATAATCAAAAAGTAACTTCTGCACCTATACCGTCAAAAAGTTGTTCGCCTCCGGTCTTATCTCGTTTAGGGCGACACAAAATTGTACCAGGTGAAACTCTTGATGCGATCGCCGCCAAATACAATCTAATTCCTGCTACTTTAATTGGTATAAATCCAGCTTTGCAAACTGGACAGGCTTTGATTGGGAGCGAAATTGCTATTCCTCCTTATAACGGTATTCGCATCCAAGTACCGAGCGGTCAAACTTGGCAACAGTTGGCAGCAAAATACAAAGTCCGCGCAGATGTATTATTTGAAGTCAATGGTTGTCAAAACGTACAGCAAGCTGTGTTTATCCCTGGGGTAAATTGGTCGCCACAGCCTGTTGTTTCTGATTCTAAACAGACTATTTTAGGCTATCCCCTACCCCAAAAAGCGAAGGTAGCTTTAGGTTATGGCTGGCAAATCAATTCTGCTACAAGTAAAGTAGTTTTTCATAGTGGCATAGATTTATTAGCACTAGCAGGAACGCCCGTACAGGCGGTATTGGCCGGAACTGTTGCTTTTGCAGGTGTCCAGGGAAGTTATGGCAACTTAGTTGTAGTCAATCATCAAGGCGGCAAACAAACCCGCTACGCTCATTTACAAAGTATCGCTGTAAGTGCTGGCTCGTCAGTTAGACAAGGCGAAAACTTAGGAAAAGTAGGCACTACAGGACAACCTAGTTCTAAGCAAGTACATCTACATTTTGAGCTACGTTACGCTTCAAAGCTCGGTTGGACGGCGGAAGATCCAGCATCTTTTATAGTATTCAAATAACGATTACATTTATTAATTCGTCTAAGGTGTCAATTCTTAAAATAGTTGTGATGGAGATGGAAATTGTGGCGTTGCTGAATTCAGGGCGTGAAAATGATGAATGCGTGATTTCAAAACCAATGTAGAGACGTTGCAATGCAACGTCTCGTTGCCAAAATTCATACATCTGATCAGCAACGCCGAAATTGTTGAGGTTAATTAACCAATCATTGCTTCAGTGACCTATAATACAAAACAATTTAAAAAAGAATTAAAACCCTAATAAAAATCTAAATTAAGTCAGCGCCTATAGTTTCTGAGCTAGTCTAACAAATATAGTGTGAGGTTATATAGTATGCGAGTAATACTTGTTTACCCTTTATTTCCCAAGACCTTTTGGTCGTATGAAAAAATCTTGGAATTGGTAAACCGTAAAGTTTTACTGCCGCCCCTAGGCTTAGTTACAGTAGCCGCTATCTTACCCCAAGAATGGGAATTTAAGTTAGTAGATCGCAACATCCGCACTGTTACCGAGGCAGAATGGGCATGGGCAGATATATGTATTTTTAGCGCGATGATCGTTCAAAAAGATGACCTAATTGAGCAAATTAAAGCCGCTAAACAACGAGGAAAATTAGTAGCCGTAGGCGGTCCCTATTCAACTTCTGTACCAGAAGAAGCTTTAAAAGCAGGCGCAGATTATCTGATTTTAGATGAAGGGGAAATAACTTTACCAATGTTTGCCAGTGCAGTTGGACGCAAAGAAACTTCGGGCATTTTTCGCACTCAAGAAAAACCTGATGTCACAAGTACCCCTGTTCCCCGCTTCGATTTATTAGAACTTGCGGCCTACGATATGATGTCAGTGCAGTTTTCGCGCGGTTGTCCGTTTCAATGCGAATTTTGTGACATTATTGTGCTGTATGGACGCAAGCCACGTACCAAAACTCCCGCCCAACTTTTAGCTGAGTTAGATTGTCTTTACAAACTTGGGTGGCGGCGCGGTATTTTTATGGTGGATGACAACTTTATTGGCAATAAACGCAATGTCAAATTGTTGCTTAAAGAGTTGAAAGTTTGGATGCAAGAACATCAATATCCTTATAGGTTTGATACCGAAGCTTCGATTGATTTAGCCCAAGATCCGGAATTGATGGAATTAATGGTTGAGTGCGGTTTTGCGGCAGTATTTTTAGGAATTGAAACCCCGGATGAAGACAGTCTGCAACTTACTAAGAAGTTTCAAAATACTCGTAGTTCTTTAACTGAATCAGTTGAAGCAATTATCAAAGCTGGGTTGCGCCCGATGGCAGGGTTTATCATTGGCTTTGATGGTGAAAAAGCAGGAGCAGGTGATCGCATAGTCAAGTTTGCCGAACTTGCGGCTATTCCCTCTACTACCTTTGCGATGCTCCAAGCACTGCCCAATACTGCTTTGTGGCATCGTTTAATTAAGGAAGGTCGGCTAAGAGAAGACAAGGATGGCAATATCAATCAAACAACTTTGATGAATTTTACTCCTACTCGTCCTTTGGAAGATATTGCTAGAGAATATATTGAGGCTTTTTGCGGATTGTATGACCCAGAAAAATACTTAGACCGCACTTACCGTTGCTTTTTGATGATGGGTGCGCCGACTTGGAAAGCGCCGTTTAAGTTGCCGGAATTGGTAGTTATTAAAGCCCTATTAATTGTAATCTGGCGACAAGGGATTAAACGAGATACACGCTGGAAGTTCTGGCATCACTTGTTTAGCATGATTAAGCGCAATCCAGGAGTTGCGGAACATTATCTTGCTACTTGCGCTCATATTGAGCATTTTATGGAGTACCGCCAAATCGTGCACGATCAAATTGAAAGTCAGCTTGAGGAGTTTCTTGCTCAAGAGGCTGAGGTAGAACTAAAAGTATCTGTTGTATCAAGTAAAACCGCCGCCTTGCAGCGCTAAAACCTCTGCAATAACGTCATAAAAAAGATCAAGATGTTTTAGCACATCAAGCAGATCGCCGTTTCTCAAACAAAAAATTGATTACTTTAAAACAAAATTAGAGGCTGAATATTACATGAAAGTTTTACTTTTATATCCCCTATTTCCTAAAAGCTTTTGGTCTTTTGAAAAAACTTTAGAATTGCTAGGGCGTAAAGCAATGCTACCGCCCTTGGGATTGGTTACAGTCGCAGCAATTTTGCCCCAAGAATGGGAATACAAGCTAGTAGATCGCAATGTGAGCAAGGTAACGGAAGCCGAATGGCAATGGGCAGATTTAGTCATTCTTTCCGCGATGATCGTCCAAAAAGAAGACTTGCTGGCTCAAGTTCAAGAGGCAAAAAAACGCGGTAAATTAGTTGCGGTAGGCGGCCCTTACCCCACAGCTTTACCTCAAGAAGCCCAAGGCGCAGGGGCTGACTTTTTGATTTTGGATGAAGGGGAAATTACCTTGCCTATGTTTGTAAATGCGATCGCACGTGGTGAAAAAAGCGGCACTTTCCGGGCTATTAATGGGGAAAAACCTGATGTCAGCACTACCCCAACTCCCCGCTTCGACTTACTAAAATTTGACGCTTATTCAGAAATGTCTGTGCAGTTTTCGCGCGGTTGTCCGTTTCAATGCGAATTTTGCGACATTATTGTGCTTTATGGGCGCAAACCCCGTACCAAAACACCAGCCCAAATTATTGCCGAATTAGAATACCTGTACCAGCTTGGCTGGCGGCGGAGCATTTTCATGGTAGATGACAACTTTATTGGCAATAAACGCAATGTCAAGTTGTTTCTTAACCAATTAAAGCCCTGGATGGTCGAGCATCGCTATCCTTTCTCTTTTGCAACAGAAGCCTCAATCGATTTGGCAAAAGACCAGGAATTGATGGATATGATGGTTGATTGTAACTTTGGTTCAGTATTTTTGGGAATTGAAACCCCAGACGAAGAAAGCTTAACCTTGACGCAAAAGTTTCAAAATACCCGCGATTCATTAACTGATTCGGTTCACGCTATTACCCGCACTGGGCTTCGAGTCATGGCAGGGTTTATTATTGGTTTTGATGGCGAAAAATCAGGCGCAGGCGATCGCGTTGTCAATTTTGTCGAAAAAACATCAATTCCTACGGCTATATTCAGTATGCTGCAAGCTTTGCCAGATACTGCTCTCACTATACGTTTAGAGAAGGAAGGAAGACTGCGTTCAAAAGATGGCAACATCAACCAAACTACGTTGATGAACTACGTCCCCACTCGGCCTTTAGAAGAAATTGCCCGCGAATACATTGCTGCTTTTTGGGAATTGTACGATCCAGAGAAATTTTTAGATCGCACCTATCGCCACTTCCGCATTTTAGGCGAAGCAAAATATCCTGATAAAGGTAATTCTTCCAAAACAGGAGTTGATTTAAAGGTAATTCAGGCGTTTTTGACCATTTGCTGGCGACAAGGTGTAGTTCGCAAAACTCGCTATGCTTTCTGGCGCAATTTGCTAAATATGTATCGCTACAATCGCGGTGGTATCAGCAGTTACTTGTCAACTTGCGCTCAAATCGAGCATTTTTTAGAATACCGAGAAATTGTCAAAGCTGAAATAGAAAGTCAATTAGCCGACTTTTTAGCAGAAGAAGCAAAAATAAAAGCTCAAACTCCCCAAGTAAACGTTACAGCTTTAGTTAGTTAAGTCTAAAATCAGGGCGCTTAGATATGCGCCCTTTAACACACCGCGCCTTACAGCAATTTAACCGCACGTAGCCCGAAAAGCAACCCTACAGCCAGAGCAAAAAACCCACCCAATAGCAGGATGTAAGAAATAACTCCAAACATTTGTGTTTCTCCATTAGTTATAAAGAATATTGAAACATTAGTTGAAGTAAAATACAGCACAGAGTCGCCGATTGAGTTATTTGCTATGTCTGTTATTAGTGTAAATCTACCTTCCGAGTCTTACGACATTGCGATTTCTCCTGGCAACTTAGAATTGCTGGGTGAAAAAATGGCTGCCCTCAAGCTGGGCAAAAAAGTTCTGTTAGTTTCTAACCAAGTCGTTTTTAGCCACTATGGAGAGAGATCGACTTCCTCGCTCAAAAATGCTGGTTTTGATGTCACAACTTGTATTCTCAATGACGGCGAACAATATAAAAACTTAACTTCTATTGGGCAAATTTACGACAAAGCTCTAGAAAACCGTCTAGAACGCTCGTCAACTATGGTTGCTTTAGGTGGGGGTGTAATTGGCGATATGACGGGCTTCGCGGCGGCTACATGGCTAAGAGGAATTAATTTTGTCCAAGTACCAACAACGCTGTTATCAATGGTAGATGCTTCCATTGGTGGCAAAACGGGTGTAAATCATCCCCAAGGCAAAAATTTAATTGGCGCATTCCATCAGCCGCGACTGGTGTTAATCGATCCGCAAGTATTGGATACTTTGCCAGTGAGAGAATTTCAAGCAGGAATGGCAGAAGTAATTAAATACGGGATAATTTGGGATGCAGACTTATTTGAGCAAATGGAGGAGTGCGATCGCCTAGACGAAATGCGTTACCTCTCCCCAAGCCTCCTACAAACTATTTTGGAACGTTCTTGTCAAGCTAAAGCTGATGTTGTAAGTAAGGATGAAAAGGAAGCAGGATTGAGGGCAATTCTCAACTACGGTCATACTATTGGTCATGCGGTAGAAAGCTTGACAGGTTATCGTTTGGTCAATCATGGTGAAGCTGTAGCGATCGGTATGGTAGCGGCGGGAAAACTAGCAGTAAGGCTTAATTTGTGGGATGCAGCATCGCAAGCACGGCATATTGACCTAATTCAAAAAGCTGGACTTACAACTAAATTGCCTGCGGGAATAGATATTGATGCAATTATTGATGCTTTGCAAACTGATAAAAAAGTTAAAGCAGGTAAGGTTAGATTTGTGCTACCTACTCAAATTGGTGCAGTAGAAATAACTGACAAAGTGCCGACAGATTTAATTGGTCAAGTCTTGCAGGAAATGTAGTAAGTTTGCTTTTTTACTTATTTTGTTAAGCAGCCAAGATGTCTGCTCAAAGAATTACTTTCTTTGTTATTTTTTTCCGTTGAAATCTTAAACTAAGAAGAACAAAAATTTGGGGGTTTGGGAGCAGACCCCCTGCAAACAGGAGTCTTATCTGTAAGTGTTTAAGTTGTTGGCTTTGGCAAACGTAGTTGCGTAAGTCTTATAAACTTATTTTGTCTTTTGTAGTAATCAATACAATCTAGTTGTTGTATTTTTGCTTTTATTGAACGTAAGTAATTTTTTAGCAGTTGAGAAATAGTGTTTTAAACAGTTTAATTATCTGTATTTTTTAATTGCTAGTTAATAACATCTTTGAAAAAGTTTGAGCAAAGAAAACTTAATTTTTTTAAGAAAAACACAACTCGCTACAGACAAAGAGGAGAGAACGATGCCAGAAGTATTGTTTAAAGTTGACTTAAATAAGCCGATGACGGAACAAGAATTGGTTGGGCATAATCGTTGGCATCCTGATATTCCGGCGGTAGTTTCTGTAAACCCCGGTACAGTATTTCGGATTGAGTGTAAAGACTGGACGGATGGACAAATTAACAACAACGATAGTCCTGAAGATATCCGCACGGTCAATTTAGATATTACTCACGTACTAAGCGGCCCAATTCACATTAACGGTGCAGAACCAGGCGACTTGCTGGTCGTAGATATTTTAGATGTGGGAACGTTGCCTAGCTATGAGTGGGGTTTTACGGGGATTTTTGCCAAAGAAAATGGCGGCGGCTTTTTGACAGAGCATTATCCGGTAGCTCAGAAAGCAGTTTGGGACTTGCAAGGCATCTATGCAAAATCGCGTCACATTCCTGATGTAAGATTTGCTGGCATTCCTCACCCTGGACTAATTGGTTGCGCTCCTTCTCATGAATTGCTTGCCACTTGGAATAAGCGCGAGGCAGAATTAGTAGCAACAGACCCCAACCGCGTACCAGCCTTAGCTTTACTCCCAAATCCCAAAGATGCGATTTTGGGTTCCCTTCAAGGCGGAGAATTTGATCGCGTAGCCCAAGAAGCTTGTCGCACTATTCCTCCCCGCGAACATGGGGGAAACTGCGACATCAAAAATTTATCCAAAGGTTCAAAGGTCTATTTTCCCGTTTATGTTGAAGGAGCCAAGCTTTCAATGGGAGATATTCACTTTTCCCAAGGTGACGGAGAGATTACTTTTTGCGGCGCAATTGAGATGGCTGGCTACCTCGATTTGCACGTAGATTTGATTAAAGGTGGTGTAGAAAAATACGGGGTAGTTAACCCAATTTTTAAGCCAGGCCCCGTTCAACCTCAGTACTCAGAATTTTTGGTATTTGAAGGGATATCTGTAGATGAATTTTCTGGTAAGCAGTACTATTTAGATGCTCATGTTGCCTATCGTCGTGCTTGCTTGAATGCGATCGCGTATTTCAAAAAGTTTGGTTATACAGGCGAACAAGTTTATCTACTCTTGGGTTCGGCTCCGGTAGAGGGGCGAATTAGCGGCATTGTCGATATTCCCAATGCTTGTTGTACGATCGCTGTACCGACAGCAATTTTTGAGCGTAACGTGCTGCCTACCTAGGTAATTGAAGGATGTCTGCAAAGGCATGGTCTGTAAGTTGCGAAGTCTTGCGCTCCCCCTTAAATCCCTCTTAAAAAGCGGGCTAGGCGGATTGCACGGCTACAAAGCGGTTTCTCACGCCCCCACTAATCGCTAATCAACAGGCAAAAAGTTTAATAATTAAGGAGATAGCAAATAATGCCTCTATACGATTTTCGCTGTGAAACTTGCGGCGTATTTGAACAAAGCCGCAGCATTCAATTGGTAAACGAGCCGATGTTTTGCCCAAATTGTCAGACTATAGCTAAACGGCTCATCTCTAAAGTGGGCATACTCAAAACACCAACACAATTAAGCAAGCGAGTCGAACAAAGCGCCGAACCTCGCATAGTTCAACGCACGCCGCACAATCATTCAACGCATAAACACAACCATCATCACGGACGACCTTGGGCGATCGGTCATTAGCAACAATTTAAAAAGTGGCGGTAATTTGCCGCTTTTTCGTATCAATTCGCAAGCAATTCTCGCTTGATATAACAAAAAAGTAGAAGCTACCTTCGGAAAAATGAAAATCACATCGCGCTCTCTAAGTTAAAACGAAATGTACCATTAACAAAAGCCGATTAAGCATCTTTAGTTCGTTCCATGAATGCTTTGGCGTAAACTTTGAGGCGGCATAGATGTATTTAGTTAGTGCGTGATCGCTTGTTTGAGCTAGAGTAGTTATTTTATTAATTGGTTAACCAATAAGGTTCAAAATAAGTAAGGGAAAACCTAACGTTCTTGTTATTCTATATTTACTCCTATCCCACGAATAACTACTTATTTGGGTTACTGGTTATCTAATTTGTTAATTCAGCGAGCCAGTCTTGGAAATGGTAACATTGAAAGCTTTACCCCAAGATAGAAGAAATAAATAAGTAAAGTTGGGAGCGAGCAAATGGAGACCGTCTGTTCAGCCAGTGGATCATTTTGGCTCGAACTTTTGCGCGTTGAAGAAAGTAGCTGGATAGCTCAACCCAGTCGCTATATAACGCCTGAATGCCTTGTTGAGCTAGATATTGCTTTAAAAACGAAAGAGCGAATCAAATTAGATTTTTGCGTGTATTGGAAGTCGATAGGAAATGACTCTGAAGTCTCTTCAGAGAAAGAACGCATATATCACTATATCTCTAAGCTGCCAAGCGAAGATTTTCTTCAAGATATAAGAACTCTTGAGCAATTGAGAGAATGGGTCAACTTAAAAAATTTTTCTCTTCAGCTTACAAAATGTTGGCAAGTATTCGGTTCATCTGAAGATCCTCTTTATAGAGATTTTGAGCGTGGCTGGATTGACTGGTGGCTGCATGACCATATCTGGTTAGAAGTAGCATTATATGAAAATCTTTGGCAACTCATCTGTCATAAAGGAGAGGATATTAAAGCCATTTTTAACCAGATGCGATTTCACCAAAGTTTATCCTCGCCTGACGAGCAAACAGCCGCTCTGAGGAAGTCAAAAATTTCTTGCTCCAAACTCCCTAAAAAATTACGCCGCTATTTATTACAGGAACAATACTCATTTAGTTCAACCTGCGAACTCCTCCAAGAGATCGTAAAACAGATGATTGACGAACAATTTAGTAACTATCTGAAACCTCATTACATTGAGAATGCCAAAGATTTTAAGAAAATTGCTACGCTTACTCGTCATGATTGCAAAGCAAAAGGTCTTTCAATGAAGGAGAGAGAAGAGCAGTACTCCTTAGTTGAAAAACACCGCTCTCCATCTTGCATATTTCTGCTAGAACGAGTTCTAGGAGCTTGTCAAATCACAGCTTTTGGAGACTTTTAGGTTCCCAATTTACAACTTGACTAGACGACTTTGGGGCATTTGATGGCTCATGACCAAATTGTGGATAAACTCTGCTTCATGATTCAGTTAGCTGCCTGCGATCCAACACTCAAGCATCACGGTCAAATTTCATCTGTCTGGAAAAATGGCATTAAGAGAAAGGGAGTAAATTCTGGATGGCAAGCTTAACAAAACTTTGCATTTAGACATTCTTCCCATAACCGTGAAAGTTTGGCAGTCTTAAAGCTGAAGCAATTAAAGGCTATTTTGAGTTTTATGGAAGGCAAGATTTTTTATTCATGGCAGTCCGATCTGCACAATTCAACAAATCGTGGCTTTATTCAAAAGGCATTAGATAACGCAGTTAAAACTTTGAAAGCCGAAGATACTCTGAGTATTGAAATTGCGCTCGATCGAGACACTGCTAATGTTCCTGGTTCGCCAGATATTGCCCAAACAGTTTTTACAAAGATTGAGCAGTCTCAAGTATTTGTTTGCGATATTTCTATTATTAATCAAGGCTCAGAAAAACGACTTACTTGTAATCCTAGTGTTCTGATTGAGCTTGGTTATGCCTTACACGCTCTAGGCTCTAGCCGTATTATCCTAGTTGTTAATAAAGCATTTGGTGTTCCTGAGCAACTGCCTTTCGATGTAAGAGGGCGACGCGTATTAGATTATTGTGTCGCGACTGAACAAACTGAAAAAGCTCTTCAACTACGAGAGCTTGAGAAAAAATTGACCAACGCACTTAAGCTCATTTTGTTGTCTTTAAATATTCCCCCAACAACACCCCTAGAAAAACTTAAAGTCTTCAAAGAGACTAACGAATGTAAGAAACTGTTAGCCAATCCTCACAAGCTTGGTTATGTGTCTATATTTTTGCCTATGATAATTAGTTTTCTTTTAATGATTCTAATGTCCCATATTATAGTTAATTCTTATAATAATTTAACTTCTGCTCCAATAATGTTGAGTATTTCTTCTTTACCTCATGTTGTATTTTTAATTTTCTATTTATGTATCTTTGTCATTTCTACTCTTTTTTTTATTCGTTGTTTAAAAATGTTGTTTCGAGGAGAATTCCAAATTCAAGGGAAGCATATCGAGTGCATTCCTGTCTGGATTATTTCTCAGCCGAAATCCATTTTTGTAACGTTCGATAATGGTACAAAACAAGTGGACATAGTTACTTTAGTAGATTCTAAAGGAAATAGACGTGAGGTAATACAACCCAGAAATAGTAACAGAGCAATTCTTATTAAAGACGATATAGGGGTGGTTTATCTTGAAAGGGTACATAAATTTGGCTCTCTTGGAGAAACATCGATAATAGTTGACTTTCAAAGATATGTAGAAAAATAATTTATTCTATTATTGTTTATCCCAACTCAAAATAGACCTATAAATCACCGCACGACCTATCAATCCGGCAACGAGTTTATCCTACTCAGGCGTTGCTTGTTGCCCCAGATGGATGACTAATCAGAGATGCGATTGCGATCGTAGATCGAGTAAGAATCTTATCCAAAACACGCTTGGTTAGCCTGCGCGGGACGCGCAGTGATGAAGCGATGACCCAACTCAATTGGACATTGTTAATTGCTTTTGATTTGCTCGAATCCTTATAGAATACAAAAGCAGATAAGGCGAAATTACTTTCTAAACGGTCAAATATCGCCGTACTAAAGAATCAGTCAGATCGCTAGTGTTACCTTTTGCTGCGATCGCACCTTTTTCCATAATAAAAAACTTTCGCGCTAATTGCTTGGCAAAATCAATTTTTTGTTCTACAACCAATAACGTTACGCCTTTCTCGCGATTAATCCGTTTAAGGGTTTCATCTATTTCTTGGACAATAGAGGGCTGGATGCCTTCAGTTGGCTCATCTAATAGCATAATTTGCGGGTCGCACATGAGTCCGCGCGCGATCGCAAGTTGCTGTTGTTGACCGCCGCTCAATAGTCCTCCTTGGCGCTTGAGATGCTGCGTTAACATCGGGAAAAACTCAAATATTTCATCGGGTATTTTCTTGAGCTTTTTACGACTAGCTGCTAATCCCAATTTCAAATTATCTAAAACCGATAGATAAGGGATAATTTCGCGCCCTTGGGGAATAAAAGCAATCCCGTAACGCGATCTTTTATAAGTTGGAATGTTAGTTATATCGTCCGCATCAAAAACAATATCTCCCTTAATAACTTTGTTTAAGCCAATAATGCTCCGCAGGAGTGTAGTTTTTCCCATGCCATTACGACCTAATATACAAGCTATATCCCCTTTTTCTACCACCATATCGACGTTAACTAAGACAGGAGTTTGCCCATAACCCGCCGATACATCCGTAAGCTTAAGCAGCGACATCGATTCGTTCACGACCTAAATAAACCTCAATAACTTTTGCATTATTTTGAACTTCTTGAACAGAGCCTTCAATTAGTTTTTCACCTTGATGTAAGACAACAAGTTTTTGAGCAATTTGTTTGACAAATTCCATATCATGCTCAATTACTATGACTGAACGATCTTCAGCTATAGACTTAATAATCTCGCCCGTCAGATGGGTTTCATCGGATGTCATCCCCGCCGTTGGTTCATCTAATAACACTACCGTTGGATCTTGAGCAATCACCATGCCAATTTCTACCCATTGCTTCTGTCCGTGAGAAAGCGATGAAACTTTGGTATAAGCTTTATCTAATAAACTAATTCTTTCTAAAACTCCTTCAATCTTTGCTTTTTTTAGTCTGGTCAGCTTCGATTTAATTGAAGCTAGAATAGAGTGAGTTCCTTTGAGTGCTAGTAAAATATTGTCAAATACCGTTAAATCGTTGTAAACATTTGGATTTTGAAACTTGCGTCCAATTCCCATCCGCGCAATTTCATAACGATTTTTATTAGTAATTTCTTTGCCACAAAAGTATACGTGACCAGAGGCTACTGGAGACTTACCTACAATTGCATCTAAAAGCGTACTTTTACCTGCACCATTAGGGCCAATAATTGTGACAATTTCTCGTTCGCCTACTTCTAAATTAATTCCTTTGAGGGCTTGAAATCCTGAAAAGACTACTTTTAAATCTTTAACAGCTAATATTGTATTCATATTATTTCTTACTATTTTCGGTTAGATTAGCATGAGTTAAATTTGCTTATTGTTTCAGTTATTACAATTAAGACAAACAGAATTTGCGCCTAGTAGTTAGTAATTTATACCCTACTTTTATTTGTTGCTTCGGGTGTTTGCTAAATTAAATCTTCGTGGAATTAGACTCATCAAACCATCCGGTACAAATAACACGACAACTAGCAACAAAATTCCTACAATTAATTGCCAGTCTTGGGTTACTCTTTCGGCGTAGTTTTGAACTTGACCTAGTAAAATAGCGGCAATTATCGGGCCAACTAAAGTTCCTCTCCCGCCAATTGCTACCCAAATTACTACTTGAGTACCAAAAGCTACGGCTAAATATACCGGAGAAATAAATCTATTTAACGGTACAAATAACCCGCCAGCTAAACCCGCTATACCAGCCGATAGCGTCCAAACAAAAATCTTGAAACTGGCAACATCGTAACCTAAATAGGAAATTCGTTGCTCGTTTTCTTTAATTGAACGTAAAATCAAGCCAAAGTTAGATTGAGTCAGCAACCAACTACCAATAAGTACCAAAGTCGCGAAACCTAAAATGATGTAATACAAACCCATCAAGGGAATATCTGTACCAAAAAAACTTAGACGAGAAACATCGGTAATACCATTAGTACCGCCTGTAAAAGCTTGTTGGCTGACAAAAAAGGTAGTTAGCGCCGATGCGATCGCTAAAGTAATAATAGTGATGTAAACTCCACTAACTTTAGACCTAAAAATAAACCAGCCGATAATATAGGCAAAAGCTGCGGGTACGGCGATTGTAGCAATGGCGGCGATGGAAAAAAACTTTAATGGTGCAATAAACCAAGGCAATTCTTTTAAGCCATTCCACACCATAAAATCTGGCAATTCTCCCCCGTAGGTATTCGCCGTTGATGATAAATTGAGTTTTAAATAATATGCCATAGCGTAACCACCAAGGGTAAAGAAAACGCCATGAGCAAAACTCAAAATTCCTGTAAATCCCCAGACCAAATCTAGGGAAATACCTAATATTCCAAATAACAATAGCTTTGCCATTAAAGCCGTTTGAAATTCTCCTAATATAAACGGCAGAACTATAAACAGCAAAAGAACAATTGCAGTTGTCGTTAATAACTTAACTGGAATAGTAGCCTTTTGTACGCCACCTAATACATCAGTCATTTTCTTGTTTGCCCTAGATTTTTAGAAGTTAATAGTTAAGCTCGTTTTTGAATAGTAAACAAGCCTTCAGGACGATAGCGAATTAAGATAATGACCGCCGCCAATACTATCACCCGCGCCGCCGGATCGTTGAGCAAAAATGCGATCGCTGCGTTCGATTCGCCAATCAAAAATGCCCCAGCCAAAACCCCCACCAACTTATCTACACCGCCTGTTACAACTACCATCCAAGCATCGACTAAATAATCTTGTCCCATTGGCGGCGCGACACTTTTTAGCGAGGAAAGTACAGCGCCAGCAACACCCGCCAACCCGCAACCGTAGGCGAACGTTACCATATCTACAAAACTTGTATTAATTCCCAAGCATTTTGCCACATCCCGATTTTGAGTTACAGCGCGAATTTGTCTCCCTAAACCCGTACCGTAAAGCAGATAAGCTGTCAGCGCTAATAACCCCAGTGCGATCGCTACAATAAACAAGCGATAGTAGGAAATTGTGATACTTGCGCCACTATCAGGACTTGTAAATACATTTAAGTTTCCTGATATATAACGTGGAGCTTTTACATATTTCAACTGTGCTGTAAAAATTAATTTAACTACACCTTGAAGCACAATACTCAATCCCCAAGTAGCAAGCAAAGTTTCTAAAGGACGACCGTAAAGCCGCCTAATTATAGTTAGTTCTACAATTGCGCCAATAATTGCTGTAGATAGAAAAGCAAAAGGAATAGTTAAAACCAAATCCATCTTGAAAGTGGATTGCATTACAAATGTAGTGTATGCACCTAACATGATAAATTCACCATGAGCTAGGTTAATTATCCGCATAACTCCAAAAGTGATAGCTAATCCTAAACCAGTTAATAATAAAATGCCAACAATACCAACCCCATTCAGAAGCTGGTTAGTAAATGTTACTAAATCTAAGCTTTTGGTTGATGAAGCTTGTGCTAGTAAATCAATTATGGATGGATACATTACAAATTATTGCCCTATTAAATTATTAAAAATCTCCAATCTGTTTAAAGATTAGAGATTTTGAGTTAATGCAACGGCTTAAACTTTCAGATATTCAGTCTTTAAATCTGCGCCAGTTTCTTTAATTGAGTTGCTACGCTTGTCAGGAGATCCATGAACGCAAGTGCGACCTTTATAAAGCGCCTGACTCCAAGGAATTGGCTTCACAGCCGCCGGGGTAGCAAATACAATCTCTGCTTGACCGTCAGCTTTCCACTTACCAATTCTGGAATACAAGTAAGTATGATAGTTATCAGGATCGCTCTTTACTGTACCTTGGGGTGCATTAAAAACTTGACCGCGAGTTGCTTCCCGTAAGTTGTCAGGAGTAATTTCTTTGCCCTCATTTAGCAATTTCTCCATTGCTTGGGCCATAAAGAAAGTTTGCAAGTAAGCCGCTTCCATAACGCCGTTGGTCACTCTATCTTGACCAAACTTTGCCTTAAACTGCTCTACAAATGCCTTATTTTCTGGCGTATCTACACTTTGAAAGTAGTTAAAGCTACTGTAGTGACCTTCAGCGTATTCTGGCCCCATCGCTACGATTTCTTCTTCGGTTGTGGGGTAAGCCATAATCGGAGTTTGCGCGGAAGTAATACCAGCATCTTTGTACTGTCTATAAAAAGCTGGAATACTGTCACCAACTAAATTGCTGAGAACAAAATCGGGCGAGGCTTGCTTGATTTTGTTAATAATAGTAATAAATTCAGTGGTTCCCAAAGCTGCGTACTCGTCGCCCACAACTTCACCACCAGCTTTGACTAATTCTGCTTTGGCAATGCGGTTGCTTTCTTTGGGGTAAATATAATCCGAACCAATGAAAAATCCTTTTTTACCAAAGTTTTTGGCACAATAAGGAATAGAATCGGTGATTTGTTGGTTAGGTGCAGCGCCCGTATAGAAAACATTGGAACTGCATTCATTACCTTCGTAGTAAACCGGGTAATAAAGAATGGCGTTTTTTTCTTCAAAAACTGGTAGTACCGATTTACGACTTGCCGAAGTATAACAACCAAGAACGCACGTAACTTTATCTTCGTCAATTAAGCGTTTGGACATTTGATTGTATAAGTCCCAGTTGGAATCGGGGTTGACAACTACTCGTTGCAACTGCTTACCCTTAATGCCTTTACCGCCTTTCCAAGGGCCTGTACCTTCATTGATTTGATCGATCGCAAGAAAAGTAGCATCTTGTAAAGACTTCTCCACGATTGCGATCGTTCCAGTCGTAGAATACATCACTCCAACTTTAATTCCATCGCCCCCGGAAGAAGCTGCGGGACTAGAATCACTACTAGGGCTTTGGGCTGAAGGCTGTCCGCCCGAACAGGCTGCAAGCACACCACTACCAAGAGCTAACGAGCCATACTTGATAAATTTACGGCGATTGATGCCACCAATGATGATTAGGGGTTCGCGCGATGTCATTAAATTAAACTCTCCTTTATCTACCTTTACTAGGCTTTACAAAATAGATGCTATGGCTAAGTTTTTCTAGTTGGCCTTTAACTAAGTCCTTGGACGTACTTTAAGTAGTAAGGCAGTGTTACGATACTTGGTTTTGAGGTTGAGTCCCAAACACAAAGTAATTTCTAAGTGCAAAACTAACTGTGTCCATAGACCCAGAAATAGCAGCAATTTTTTGACCCTTAACCTAGTTTCCTACAACGTATTAGTATCGAATATTAGGATTACCACAAAATTTTTTATATGTGTTGTTACTTTAGATACATTCTCTTAGGCATCTAGTATATTTTCAGCACGAGTAAATGCTGTCCTCGGTCGCGTTGTAACGACCCAAAGAGAAGCCACCCGTCCTAGTCCACCAACTGGGCGCAATGTAGCCATGCGATCGCTTTAATCACAGTTTTGCCTTCAGCGCCCAACACATTAACGCTCTATAAAATCGGAACGTTGGGATTTGAACCCAAGACCTCCACTACCCCAAAGTGGCGCGCTACCAAGCTGCGCTACGCCCCGTATCAGAAAGAACATACTAACACAAATTCTGAGGCTTACAAACAACTTTGCTAAAAAACTTGCAGAGTTTGCACCGCTTGCACTAAGCTTTTAACTGCTATTTCGTCCCAACTACCCTCAGCACAACGTCCGCTCAGGAGAATAAAGCGCAAATTGTAGCTATGAGCATAGCCTTCAACTTCCAGCCAAAGTAAATTACTTTCGGCTTCACAACTAATTTTTTCTTCATCCATCAATTCGCTGTTTAGTTGGCTCATAGTTTCTGCTAGTTGTACCGACAAGCGACAAAAGTCGTGCAACTCTGCCTCCGTAAGTTCAATCGCCCAATCATCTGTACCTACTAGCCCTTTAAACTCGGCAGTTTCTTGGGGATTCCAACCAATCCGCCAACCAGTTCCTGTTTTAAGTACGCGCTCCATAAAAAAGCATTAACTATTTTTTACCGTACCAGAGTAAATTAAACCCCTCTGCATATCTAAAGTCAGAATTGTGCCATCTCGAATTACTTGAGTTGCTTGTTTTACGCCAATAATTACCGGAACGCCAAGCCGCAAACCAATGATTGCAGCATGACTTGTCAAACTCTCATCTTCAGTTACGATTCCCCCAGCTTTGCGAATTGCCTCAATAAAATCTGCACTGGTGCGCGGTACTACTAATATTTCACCATGATTAAAGTTACCTACATCCATAGCAGTATGAGCCACCCTAGCGCGACCACTTACCGAACCTAAACCGAGTCCAATGCCTTGACCTAACACGGCAGTTACTATCTCTACCTTAATTAAATCCGTCGAACCTGCCACTCCTTGCAGCGCCCCCGCACTCATAACTACCAAATCGCCCTCCGACAGCAATTGCTTCTCTTGAGCTACATTAATTGCCGCTTGAAAAGTTTGACCTGCCGAAGGTAAATCTAATACCAGCAAGGGTTTTACTCCCCATACTAGCTGTAATTGTCTAGCTACATCTACATGAGGAGTTACAGCTAAAATTGGGTTGCGGGGACGAAATTTAGAAACATTACGGGCTGTAGAACCCGTTTTGGTTAAAGTCATAATTGCTGCGGCATCTAATTGTTCGGCAATTTGCCCTACAGCCTGACTAATAGCATTGGGAATCGATTGACGAGTATCTTTAAGGTTGGCATTGGTAGCAGCTAAGGCTGGTTCTTGCTCAATTCGCGTCGCAATCCGTGCCATTGTTGCTACAGCTTCTACAGGGTGCTTGCCTACAGCCGTCTCATTTGAGAGCATGACAGCATCTGTACCATCTAAGATGGCATTTGCTACGTCTGACACTTCCGCACGAGTTGGGCGGGGGCTAGTAACCATGCTATCGAGCATCTGAGTTGCAGTAATAATGGGAATTCCCAGCCGATTTGCGGTAGCGATTAGCCGCTTTTGGAGTATTGGGACATCTTCGGCGGGTAGTTCTACGCCTAAGTCCCCTCTAGCCACCATTACCCCATCACTTAGGGCTAAAATTGCCTCCATTTGCTCAATCGCTTCATGCTTTTCAATTTTGACGATTACAGGTACTTGCTTACCCGCGTTAGAAATTAGTTCTTTAATTTCTAGTACGTCTTGAGGATTGCGGACAAAAGATAAAGCTATCCAGTCTACCCCTTGATCTAAACCAAAGATTAAATCTTCCCGGTCTTTATCGGTTAGTGCCTTGATTGATAAATAAACTCCAGGAAAGTTGACACCTTTATTGTTAGAGAGCGTTCCCCCAACCACAACGCGACAGTGTAAGTTTTTATTGGGGCGGTCTATTTCTTCGACCCGCATCTCTACTCGACCATCATCAAGCAAAATTGCCGCGCCACACGGTACTTCGTCTGCCAAAAGATCGTAAGTCACGCAGCTAATAGTTTGAGTGCCAACTATGTAGTTGCTTGTTAAGGTAAATAAGTCGCCTTTGTTTAGTTCTATAGCACCAGTTTCAAACTTACCTAATCGAATTTTTGGGCCTTGCAAGTCTTGAAGAATACCTACAGGCTGATTTAATTCAAAAGCAATTTGCCGAATTAAGCGCACGCTACGTTGATGATCGGCATGAGTACCGTGAGAAAAGTTGAGTCGTAGGGTAGTTGCACCGGCTTCTATTATTGCCTTCATTACTTCTGGGCTGCTGGTGGCGGGGCCGATTGTAGCGACAATTTTTGTCCGACGTTGAGAATCTCTTAGTTGCATGGAGCCTAGATTTGTGGAAAGGGACAAGGGAAGGGACAAAGGAAGGGATAGGAACACATGGCGAATTTTATTTAACTTCTGCCTCCTGTTTCTTCACTGCCGCTTTCAAAGCTTGCTTGCAGCCTTACTGTAATGTGTTTTGTGCCATTTTGCTTCGCAATTATATCGTCATTAGGCTACCTCTATAGAGATAAGGAGGATGACTTGCGTGAAACAAAACTTTATTATCTTATTAGGAGTACTATTTACTACGTGAAGATTAATTTATTAAGGAGTCAAAGATGCTAATGTCGGAGGCAAAGAAGCCACTGACAACAGTCCCTAGGGAATTTCTCAGCCCTCCTGGCGATCGCAATCCCACTTTACTAATGTTTATAGCGGCGACGAGTGCGATCGCATTATCCAACTTTGGTTACTGGCTTTGGGAGTGGCCCCACTGGTGTTGTTTTGTAACAAATACGATTTCTTTACATATTTGCGGGACGGTAATTCATGATGCTTGTCATAAGTCCGCTCACCGCAATCCGGTAGTTAATTCTGTTTTAGGTCATGGTAGTGCGTTGTTGCTAGCTTTTGCTTTCCCCGTATTTACACGGGTACATCTGCAACACCACGCCCATGTCAACGATCCGGAAAACGATCCAGATCATTTTGTCTCCACCGCCGGACCTTTGTGGCTAATTCCTGTCCGGTTTCTGTATCACGAAATATTTTTCTTTAAGCGTCAACTTTGGCAAAAACAGGAATTGTGGGAGTGGTTTTTTAGTCGCCTATTAGTTGCGGCTATTTTCTACATTTCTATCCAGTACCACTTTTTGGGCTATATTCTCAATTTTTGGTTTATTCCTACGGCGATAGTCGGGTTAGCTTTGGGGTTCTTTTTTGACTACTTGCCTCATCGTCCCCATCAAGAACGCGATCGCTGGAAAAATGCTAGAGTTTACCCCGGTAAAGTTCTGAACATTTTAATCATGGGGCAGAACTATCACCTGATTCATCATCTATGGCCATCTATACCTTGGTATAACTACCAAAATGCTTACTATGCCACTAAGCCGCTACTAGACGCTAAAGGTTGTTATCAAACTTCTGGGTTATTACAAAAAAGAGATTTTTGGAGCTTTATTTATGACCTGTTTATTGGCATCCACTCCCATAAGAAAAGTAAACCCAAAGAGCATACTGAGGTGTTACCCGGATAAATAACTTGAGCGATGCTGCTACTTGCGAAAGTTAGCCAATCGGTGCAGGGGAAAACAGTTGAGGTTGAGAAAAATTCCAATCAGGACGTAAGCTTTTCGCCTCACGCAAATAAGTGTGACAAACTTTGTTGTAGTTGGTAGGAATATTAATAAGAATCAAAAAGCGGATGCAACGTTGCAAACTACCTGCAACGTGCATCTGCTGTACATCTAGCATGGGTACGTTGTCCCAGTAGGGGCGGTGACGGGCGATCGCGGCGGGGAAGATAGCATCCAAGTCGCGGGTAACAGAGAAAGTTACACTTACAATCTCAGTTGGATCTAATGGATTTCGTGCTTCCGTCTCATCTAAAAGTTCTGTTACCGCTTCTGTAATTGCTTCAACTGTGTTTTCTTTTGCAGTTGTTGCTCCACGAATTGCCCGAAGTCGACACTCCACACCCAAGTCCTCCTGTATAGCTTTCAGTGTTTTTGTTGTAATATTACTGTTTTTTGGGTAGATGAAGGGTAAACATTTCCCCTTTCAAACTTTTATATCAATTCATTGACTTAAGGACGGTACATCCATAGCGGTAGCCCACTTGTAGATAGTTCAAATTCTAGCCAATTGTTGCCCATTGCTAAACCAGATAAAGATTGGCGATCGCCAATTAGACTTTGAACCAAGGAACTTCTACTGCCCATTCTATTATTAGATAGTAAGCGGCTTAAAAATGGTTTACGTTCTTCCAAGGTGTAACACTTCGTTTTTTCCGGGTCAAGTCCTACTAATTCAGCCGCCCAGCGTCTAGCATCTTCTTCCGTCCCCAATCTATCTACAACTCCCAACTCTACCGCTTGTTGTCCCGTAAAAATTCGCCCATCAGCAAAGCTTTTCACTTTTTCAACTGTTAAGTTACGCCCTTGGGCCACAGTTTGGACAAATTGCAGATAACTTGTGTCAATTAATTCTTGTAGAATATGCTGTTCTGGCTCTGTTAATTCGCGGTCAAAAGCCAAAATGTCTTTGTAAGGGACTGACTTAACTACTTTAAACGAAACTCCGATTTTCTCTAGCAAGCGTTCGATATTATTGCCACGTAAAATCACCCCAATACTGCCAGTAATTGTGCCAGGGTTAGCCATAATATGGTCTGCACCCACGCCAATGTAAACGCCGCCAGAAGCAGAGATATTCCCAAAACTAGCGACAATTTTAACTTTTTCTCTTAGCTTCTTGAGGGCGCTATAAATTTCTTGAGAATCGCCAACCGTACCACCGGGGCTATCAATGCGGAGTAATAACGCCGGAAACCGCTTTTCTTCAACAGTTTTTAGGGCTGCTAGTACTTGAACGCGAGTATTGCTGGCGATCGCCCCAGTAATTTCAATGCGGGCAATTTGTTTTTGAAAACGAGGCTTAAAAGGCCAAATCATGAGCAGTCAAACCAGAAATTTAAAAGTTTATTGGTATCGAGCGTTGTAATTGCTATTTTGCTATGCCAGCAATTAGTAAACGCCGCCCTTATCTAGTTTGCCTCATTTAGGGCTTCTGCTGTTTGAATTGGCACTCAATTATTTAAGGAAAATCCCAATCTTATCGCTGCCAAATTTTAATTGTGCGATCTTTGCTACTACTGATTAAATTATTGCTATTGGGAACTGTAATCAGGGATAAAATCCAGTCGGAATGTCCACTGAATTTACGCAGTAATTTGCCACTCTTGACATCCCACAACTTAATTGTGGGATCAATACCAGAACTAGCTAACTGCTGTCCATCAATGCTGAAGGCAAGGGCAACTATGCGATCGCTATGTCCAGTTAGTGTCTGCAATCGTTCTCCGATCCCGGCGTTCCAAATCTTGATAGTTTTATCCCAACTACCACTAGCAAGTTGTCCATTCGAGCTATAAGCAAGCGTCCTAACTGCATCAGTATGTCCGTTAATAGTCCGAATAAGTTTACCCGTCGATAGCTGCCAAAGCTTGATAGTTTTATCTTTGCTCCCGGTAGCAAAAGCTTGTTCATCAGGACTAATAGCAACGGAGAAAATTCTATCACTATGTGCGGACTCAATAGTTTTGACCGAACCTGTGCGTAAATTCCAAATATTGATACTACCGTCTTCACTAGCGCTAATCAGTGTTTTGCCATCGCGCACGATCGCTACCGACCAGAGGGGGCTGGAGTGACCGGAAAATGTCTCAATTAGCTTGCCACTAGGCAAGTCCCATAACTTAATTTTTGTATCTCCACTACCACTAGCTAGGATACGTCCATCCGCACTCATTGCCAGAGATCTAACGGTGTCTTGATGTCCCGATAGAGTACGCTGTAGCTGCCCTGTACGAACATTCCACACCTTAATCGTGTTATCTTCGCTACCACTTGCCAAAACCTGCCCGTCGGCGCTAATTGCCGTAGCCCAAACTGCCTCTGTGTGACTTTTAAGAGTTTTGGCTAAGGAAATGTTTTTGACATTATTATTACTGTTTTTAAATAAGTTGTATTGTTTACTTGGCGAAGCTGGCGGCGGGGGCGATTTTAATAAATAATAGCTACCCGTGATTAAACTTACAACCAAGCCAACACCCGTTGCTATGCTAATAATCCCTGTTAATCGAAAATCTTTTTTACTTATTTGAGAATCTTTTTGACTTATTTTAGGAGGCGCTGGGACTGATATAGGTGTCCCAGTAGCTTGCACCTGTAATGCTTGTAGGACTTCTGTTGCCGACTGGTAGCGCTCTTTGAAGTGGTAGCGTACCATGTTATTGATGATAGTGGCTAGGCGATCGCTAACTTGAGCGTGTTGCTGCCACAACATCTCGCCTGTTTCGCGGTCTTCTAAGATTTGAGTTGGATCTAGTCCCGTAATTGCTTGAATTGCGATCGCGCCTAAAGCATAAATATCGCTATTGGGGCGCGGTATGCCTCGTTCTTGTTCTGGGGGCGTATAACCCGGCGTACCGATCGCAATGGTAGCAGCAACACCGAAAGCATAATTAGTAGATGTTTTTCCGCCTTCAGTAATTACCTGCGTCCAAGCTTGCTTAACCGCTCCAAAGTCAATCAATACTAATTTGTTGTCTTGCTGTCTTCTAATTAAATTACTAGGCTTGATGTCCCGGTGAATTAATCCTTGAGCGTGGATATACTCTAAAATGCTTAATACTTCTTGTAATAGTTCTCTAACTTGGGTTTCACTCCACTGCTGATGTGGATGTAATTCTGCTGTAAGTGGATGTCCTACGATTAATTCTTGAACTAAATAGAATTCATTATCTTCTTCAAAATGAGCTAGAAGCTGGGGAACCTGGTTATAGCTGCCTAGTTTTTTGAGGGCTTCGGCTTCTCTATCTAGCAACTCGCCAAGGGTTGGTAAATAATTTGCGTAGTTAGGTGCAGATTTTAGTTGTTTAATTACGCAGGCTGGACTACTAGCAGCAGAGATGTCTTTTGCCAGATAAGTTTGACAAAATCCTCCTGCACTAAGAGTATCTATAACTTGATACTGCCCTTTGAGTAACTTGCCTAGCATTGGATAAATTATTTGTATGTATGATTCTAATCGCTAATAGTTGTTTAAGTATCTTTCTAGAGGTGCAAAGGAGGTGAGATGTCGCGTCATCCGCCTTTTATTCCTTTAAGAAACCACCCTAACTATTTTTGGCGTTGCCCAATTGGGGGCGTGAAAATGATGAATGCGTGATTTTAAAACCAATGTAGAGACGTTGCGTTGCAACGTCTCGTTGCCAAAATTCCTACATCTGATCAGCAACGCCAAATGATGAATGCGTGATTTCAAACCCAATGCAAAGAGAATAGCAATTGCAACGTCTCGTTGCAAAAATTCATACATCTAATCAGCAACGCCCTATTTTTTATGCTCCTTTTGTGCCATGACTTTTGCTAAAGTCTAAAGTTGCTAGGTAAGAGGAAATTATGAAAGCACAAGTATTTAGAGGCGTTAATCAACTAAGTTATGAGGAATTACCTGTCCCAACCCTTGCTGATGATGAAGTTTTAGTCCAAGTTCAAGTAGTGGGATTATGTCAGTCAGATATTAAGAAAATTCTTTATCCACTTTACGAACCACCGCGCATTTTTGGGCATGAAACGGCGGGAATTATTGCCAAGGTAGGTGAAAACGTTACTAATTGGCAAGTAGGCAAGCGTGTAGTTGTGATGCACCATATTCCTTGTATGCGCTGTAAATATTGCCTACACGACAATTTCTCGATGTGTGATGTATACAAAAATATTTCCACGACGGCGGGTTTTAATCCGAGTGGCGGCGGTTTTGCGGAGTATGTCAAAGTTCCAGGTCATATTGTCCGTAATGGCGGTTTGATTGCGATTCCAGACCACGTTAGTTTTGAACAGGCGAGTTTTGTAGAACCAACTAACTGCTGTCTCAAGGGTGTAAAAAAAGCCCAAGTTGCTCCTGGAGAATCAGTCCTCGTAACTGGCGCAGGGCCAATTGGGTTGATGTTTGTGATGTTAATTAAGTATTTTGGTGGCAAAGCTATTTCTACTGATTTACTTCCTTCTCGCCTAGAAAAAGCTTTGAGTGTAGGCGCTGAAGCTGCAATTGATGCTCGTGATCCTAATTTAACGGCAAATATATTAGCAATGACGGACGGTATGGGAGTTGATACTACAATATTAGCTGTGCCTAGCGATAAAGCCTTTTTTCAGGCCCTTGACTGTACTCGTAAAGGCGGCAAAATTCTGTTTTTTGCAGAGTTTCCAGATCAAGTAGAGATTCCTATTAATCCCAATGTTCTTTACCGCCGAGAGATTGATTTAATCGGTAGTTATAGTTCTTCTTATCGCTTGCAAAGTTTGGCTGCGGATATTGTTTTTAATCAACGAATTGATGTTAATGCCTTAATTAGCGATCGCTTTTCCTTGCAAGAACTTCCGGCCGCCATTGTTAGAGCAACTTCTCCTCATTCCGATACTTTAAAGATTTTGATCTACCCTTAGCTACAGTAGTAATAATTATTACAAGTATCCATCTTTGGATGTATTTTCAAATTTTTCAATAAAGTGATGCTGTTTAATTTTATCATCTATCTAACGATAGATATCTTCTGCTGACCTTTAATAGCTATGAATTCATTTTCTACACGCGGACAAATAGAAAGAACGCTATTCAGGGCGCATTCAATCTTTGTACCGTTTCCAATTAGAGCATAAACCGAGTCGAGTAGTATACCAAATTTTTGATGAAATTGCGATTGTTCTTGAGGATTCTATTACTCAAACAGAGCAAATTCTAGTGAAATTCAACACTATAACACCTACTACAAAACATTTATATCCTCCTAACCAGGAAGTTTAGCTAAGAGATATATTGACGAATAATAGCTTCTAACTCATCAATTATATAAGGCTTAGTAACACAATCATCACAGCCTGCCATAACGAATCGCTCTTTGTCCTCTCCTCTTGCCATAGCTGTAACTGCAATAATTGAAATTTCCCTTGTCTGAGGATTTTGCTTAAGACAACTAGCAACTTCTATACCACTCATATCAGGCAACATCATATCTAATAAAATTAATTGTGGTTGGTAATCTTGTGCCATTGCTAGAGCATCTTTGCCATCTTTAGCAGTAATAAAGCAGCAGTTTATAATAACTAATAATTCGCTTATTAGTTGTAAATTGTCTTCATTGTCATCAACAGCTAAAATCAAAGACTGGATATTGCCTTTAAAGCTACCAGAAGAATTTTGAGAACTCATAATTAGTTAAGGGAGCGTAGATAGCCTAGCCGAATCCAGCCTGCAAAACAGAAACTTTTTCGTTGATTCTACGATGAGGCATTCCCCAAGCGGCGGATGCGGCGCTTGTAATGACCTGGCTCGCGATCGCTATATTAGGTTGCTGCCTTTGAACTAATAACAGATTTTGATAGCAAGCTAATTCAAGTAACTTAGACAATGTTACCTCTAATTGGTAATTATTTGAACATTTGGGCTTTTATGCCCAAAAAAGGCTTTATTGAAACAGAATCTAGCGGTTGAAATCAGTAGATCCTAACTTATAGTCTAAAAAAGCAACTATCTTTTGCAATACTATTCAGACTTAAAAAACTTTAGTCTTAAAAGCTTTTCCTACTATGCTCTAAAGAAGATTGGTTTATTGTAGATTGCAATCAATTTCTTAAGAATTGACAAAGCAAAGATTTAAGCTTTTCATTTATAAACAACTAGGATGAAATAGCTACGATATAGGCTAAAGCTATTAACTTTTATTTAAAGCCAAGATGGTTGCGGCTTCTTGTAAAAGCTCACTATGCTCTTTTTGCAGCACTTGCAATCTATCAGAAATTTCTGATAATCTTTGCTGCGGGTTTTGGGAAATAATTATATCTACATCATTGAGCGCTAAGGAAGAAACATTTTTATTATTAAATTTCTGTTTAATACTCAAACTACTCAATGGACTTAGTTTAAATCCAGTCTTAATAAGCTTAAATGGTGCTTGGAGGAGGGACAAACCAACCATCTCTAGCAAGCGATTCAACCTTTTAATTATGCTAAAGGCGATCGCTATTGTCAAAATTATGACTGCAAAGCTGATAATTGGGTGGTCAGTAGCCCATACTATAGTATTAAAAATCCGAAATATTACAGGATGAGATTGTAGCCAATTAGTAACTGAAGAAGTAATCGCTTCTGACGATGTATCTTGCAATTTTTGAGTTGCTGCTTGAAAATTACTGGTAATAGCAGTAAAAAGATCTTTGTTCCAGCTTACAACTTCTCCAGGTAGGCGATTGAGTTGCAATACAAGTTTCATGTTTAGTAAATTGATATTTTTCTTAACACTAACTTATTAAGTATTTGGGTAACTAACTTTACACAGGGCTAAAAGTAAATTAGTTAGTTCATGGTGAAAAGCTGACAATATTCCCCGCATCTCCATAAAAAGTAGCATCCTTCTCGATAAAATAATTGATTCTTTTACAGAAGGGGGTTGGGTAAGTGGTGAAGTAGCTTCAAGGGAAATATTGCAAGATTTGGGAGTGAGACATATAGCACTTACGCAGTAAACACCCCAAAACTTTATCCCCCTTTTTTAAGGGGGATAAAGCACTTTAACCGAGGTTTAAGTCTGTCACCGCACCGACACTACTAGAAGATACTAGGTTTGCATATTTTGCTAATACGCCAGTAGTATAGCGAGGTTTAGGCGGTAGCCATTGGGCGCGACGAATTGCTAATTCTTGCTCAGATACGTGCAGATTTAAGGAGCGAGAATGAGCATCAATAGTTATTGTGTCGTTTTCACGGACAAGAGCGATCGCACCGCCAACAAAAGCTTCTGGCGCAACGTGACCGACAACCATCCCATAAGTACCGCCAGAAAAGCGCCCGTCCGTAATTAAACCCACCGAATCGCCTAAGCCAGCGCCAATAATTGCCGAAGTCGGAGCCAGCATTTCGCGCATTCCAGGGCCTCCTTTTGGGCCTTCGTAGCGAATCACAATTACATCCCCGGAGACAATCTCCCGTGCCAAAATTGCCTTTAAGCAAGCTTCTTCAGAATCAAAGACACGGGCGCGACCAGTGATAATAGGTTTTTTCACTCCAGTAATCTTGGCAACTGCCCCCTCAGTCGCTAAATTGCCTCGGAGAATGGCTAAATGACCTTGAGCATACATTGGATTATCCCAGGGACGAATTACATCTTGGTCGGGACGCGGCGTTTCGGGAATATCTGCTAGGATTTGGGCAACGGTTTGACCTGTAATCGTTAACGCATCTCCATGTAATAGGTTATGCACCAACAGCATTTTCATAACTTGGGGAATACCGCCAGCTTGATGCAAGTCGGTAGCAACGTATTTACCACTGGGCTTAAGGTCGCAGATTACAGGTACGCGGGCGCGGATAGTTTCAAAGTCATCTAGATTCAACTCTACACCTGCCGAATGTGCGATCGCCATCATATGCAGTACGGCATTTGTCGAACCACCCACCGCCATAATTACAGAAATCGCATTTTCAAAAGCTTTACGGGTAAGAATTTGTTTGGGTAATAATTGTTGACTGATAGCATTAACTAATGCAAAGGCTGACTTTTCGGCGCTATCAGCTTTTTCCTCATCTTCTGCTGCCATTGTGGAAGAATAGGGCAAACTCATTCCCATTGCTTCAATCGCGCTCGACATAGTATTAGCTGTGAACATTCCGCCACAGGAACCCGCACCAGGGCAAGCTTTGCGCTCAATTTCGAGTAATTCCCCTTCGTCAATTTTCCCGGCGCTGTACTGCCCCACAGCCTCAAAAGAACTGACAACGGTTAAATCGCGTCCGTTGTGATGACCGGGTTTAATTGTGCCACCATAGACAAAAATTGCCGGGATATTCATTCTAGCGATCGCAATCATTGCTCCTGGCATATTTTTATCGCAACCACCAATTGCGAGTACGCCATCCATACTTTGCCCAGTGCAAGCAGTTTCAATTGAGTCGGCGATCACTTCGCGCGATACGAGGGAATATTTCATACCCTCGGTTCCCATTGATATACCATCACTAATTGTAATTGTGCCGAACATCTGCGGCATCGCGGCAGCATTACGCAACGCATCTTCTGCTCTGAGCGCCAGCTTATTTATACCCATATTGCAGGGTGTGATGGTGCTGTAGCCGTTGGCGAGTCCAACAATAGGTTTCGTAAAATCTCCATCCGTAAAGCCGACAGCGCGTAACATGGCTCGATTAGGCGATCGCGCTGTACCTTGAGTTACAACTTGGCTTTTGAGATTATCGGGCATTTTTATATCCTTTTTTCTATATCTCTATTTGGGTAGTGTATTACATTTGTCATTGGGCGATGGTGAGGTGCGATCGCACATTAACAAAGTCTATAAAAAGTGAAGCCAGAGGACTCCTAAGTAATCATCTGGCTTCTATGCAATTATTGTTTATTTTCGGTCTAGGTCTATTTATGCTTTGACTTTTTGCTTGGCTGCTCTTTTACGCAAAAAGCCAGCGCCAGCACCAAAAGCTAGTGCGCCTAGCATAGTTGTTGGTTCAGGAACAGGGGTCAGCAAAAAGGCACGGGAATTACCAGAATCACCAAAAATTCCAGTAGCAGCAATTTGTCCCCCTTCGTTAATACCCCTAGCACTCGTCAGCACAAAGCCAGAGTTTTCAGTTATCAACGTGTTGAGGTCAAATAAATCATTTCCATCGTATAGGAAAGCGTGCCTTACTCCATCACCAGCTAATGTTGAATCACCAACTACTAAACCTGAATTGTTGATACTGTAAGCTACACTAAAATTACCCCCAAGGGTTCCGATATCGTCGGTGGTAGCATTTATAGCGCTGTTTGCACCAGTAACAAAAGCGTGACGGATCGAATTAGATAGAGTTGGACCAATATTCCTCCCAAGTGTAGTGGAATCGCCAACAACTTGACCTAAATCGTTGATGCCGTATGCAGTGCTTGAAATACCGCCCAGAGTACCTAAGTCATCAGTTGTTGGGTTAATTGGGCTGTTGGCAGCAGTACGAAAGGCATGATTTTCATTATTAGTAGTGTTTGAGCTACCTACAACCTGACCTAAGTTGTTTATGCCATTTCCAGCGCTGCTCGTGCCACCAAGAGTTCCTAGATCAATAAATCCAGCCCCATCATTAGGATTGTCAAGTACCGCATGATAAATTGATGACGAGGTAGAAGGATCGCTAACTAAACCTCTGCCAGTTACTTGCCCCGAATCATTGATGGCGTTGGCATCACCAATAAAGAGGGTATTTACTCCTGTAGAGCCATTGGGTTGAGTCAGATAGCCTGTTGTAAAGCGGCTGCTCACAGGAATATTTGTACCAACAACTTGACCAGAGTTATTAATGTCATTGGGATTGCTTTCTGAGCCAGTGAGGGCAATAGTATTAATCAGATCTGTTGTCGGATTGATTGCACTATTGGGGGCAGTACGAAAAGACTCCCTAGCTCCTTGACTAAAAACTGAGATCCCAATAACTTGACCTAAATCGTTGATACCTGTAGCAATAGTTTCACCGGATTCTCTGGCCACACCAAGATCGGTCACGTTGTATAAGGTAGCTGCGGATGCAGGTAGGGAGGTAGTTAGTCCGACTAAGGAAACTGCTGTTAATGCTAGGCTGATTGAACCGATACTATGTACTTTCATGCTTGTTTGGTTAGGTAAGTAGCGATCGCATAATTGATATTTCGACAGCAACTCTAAATTGTAAAGAGCGCCGGGTAGAGCAGCCCTGCAAATATTAGGTAATTATTACCAGCAGCAGCTTTGCACAGTTTTTATAGTTGCTAAATCTACCCAATGAGGGTTTTACTATATTTCGCTAAATTTATTATTTATTTACAAAATTTTACATTTAATGGCTAATATTAGTTATTAAAAAGAAAAGCCAACCTTCGCAGATAGAGCGTTTCTTTAAATAGAACAACTATTAAACAATTACCTAAGCTGAACTCGGTGTAAAAGTCGCTTTACAGTCTGGCGTATACCCTTTAGTGACATAATCGCCAGTTATGCGATCGCAATTCCCAAAGTGCATTAGTCTCGATAGAAGTCTTCGTGATCGCCACCCAACCGGGCGGAATGAGCTGGTCATCTTGGTTCCTGAAGTTGGAGTAGTTAGTGAGTATTAAGCTAATAGACATCTAATTTGCAATAATTTTATTACCTTTTTTTTGATTTTTCTATTCCAGTTAATTACTAGCTTTCCCTGGTTGAGTAACCTATCTATAATTTCTCGAAGTTGGGTGACGGACGTAAATAACCGATGAGCAATGAACTCTTTACAGGAATGCC
>JAABUN010000238.1_pt1 | contig 146127 bp, 142 predicted proteins | sample 5559311 | NCBI WGS metagenome assembly JAABUN01 (sample SAMN10711877, study PRJNA513370) | rock metagenome | isolation source: Antarctica rocks | place: Antarctica: Victoria Land, Siegfried Peak sud
GAACCTTCCATCAGCCCAGCAAAGCCAGAAGGAACAAACCCCTGGACTTCATCCAGAAATGCCTCAACAAAATTCACAATGGCCTACGCTTTCCTGTCGAGCACATGCTAGCTCATCTGAAACGCTTCAAACTTCTAGCTCACATCTACCGAGGTTTAGAAACCGTCTATGATGACACCTTCCTAGCCATTACCGGTCTTCACAACTTTAGAAAGCTAGACGCCTTGACTTGGTAAACCCAATCAAGTCTCCCCTCTATCTATAGCTACTGCCTTTTGATGTGGGCCTTGTTTCGTAGATGATTTAGTGAGAAACCTTATGCTGCTTATCGAACGCCTAGGCAAAAGCTACTACTGCCCCGTCAAAACCAACAGGAAAGTCGATAATTCTTCCGGCAAGCAGCCTTACTGCGGTGTTGATGGACTCAGCTGGGACAAGCAATCCCTCAAGCGTGGCAAGCGTATCAAGCTCAGAGGCTTTCCCAAAAACCATAAAGTGCAATTGTTCCGAGTCACGGTGTCTACCCACCGTACGGATTTTGTCGTGACCAATGACTTGACTCAAAATGCTACTGAGGCTACACGAGAGGTGTGTGGCTTCCGTTGGAAAATTGAGCAGTTGCACCGCGAAGCAAAACAAGTGACGGGTCTTGAAAACTGCCAGTGTCGCAAAGCTCGTATCCAACGTAACCACATCGCCTGCGCGCTACTGGTCTGGGTTAGGCTTGCCGGACTCGCTTCTCAAACAGGTAAAACCCTTTACAAGCTCAAGCACGGTCTGCTCGACGACTATCTAACCCAACAGCTCAGAAACCCCGCGCTTAGGATGTCACTTGCGTAAGTCCTATGAAACTGAAAGCCTATCACAAAGCCGGTAGTAATTCTGGTCACTACAACATCCCTGCCATGATGATCCTTTCACTGGGTGGGTAAACTACAGCACAGCCAACCAAAAGAAGGACAAGCTCGAGCTTGTCCTTCTTCTTGTGCTACCCTATGCCCACTGCGTCAGTATCGGCAACAACTCAGCTGACCGTAACCTCGAGTCCTACTCCCTCCCACCACCTCTGAAAATCCCCCTGCCCCCGCGCAAACGACCGCATCCGCCGCTCCTTTTTCCCCTCCCCCTTCTGCTTGGCGAGCGTCGGTACCAGACTCCAGTTGGCGTTCATGGGTTGAAAGTTGTCGGGGTTGGCGGTGGCGAGGTAGCGCACCAAACCGCCCAGCATCGTGGTTTCGGGGGGCAACAGCGGGGACAAGCCGAGCACCCGGCGCGCCGCGTTCGTCCCGGCAAGCCAGCCCGTCGCCGAGGACTCGAGGTACCCTTCCGTCCCCGCCAAAACACCCGCCACGAACAGGTCGGGGTGTGCCCGCAAGTTCAGTTCACTATTCAAGAGTTTGGGCGCGTTTAGATAGGTGTTGCGGTGCATTACGCCGTAACGCACTACGTCGGCATTTTGCAAACCCGGAATCAGCTGCAAGACTTCTTTTTGGTCGCCCCATTTGAGGCCGGTCTGAAACCCGACCAGGCTCCACATCTGCCCGCGCACATCCTCCTGACGAAGCTGCGCGACCGCGTAGAACCGCTCACCCGTTTCGGGGTGCTCCAGACCCACCGGCTTCAGGGGGCCGAAGCGGGGGGTGTCGGGGCCACGCCGTGCAATCTCTTCAATCGGCATACAGCCCTCGAAGAACTCTAAGTTTTCCCAGTCGTGGGGGGTGTGTTGCCGCGCGCGGGTCAGCGCCGCGAGCCAGCGTTCATACTGCGCTTTGGAAAAGGGCAAGTTGAGGTAATCCGCCGCCTGCCCGTAACGCCCTTTGCGGTAGGCGACGCTCATATCGACCGAATCCACGTCGATAACCGGGGCCGCCGCATCGTAGAACCCTAAAAAGTCTTCACCTATCGTCTCGCGCAGGTCTTCAGCCAGCGCGTCCGAGGTCAGCGGCCCTGACGCGATCACCACCACTCCGTCTGGAATCTTCGTCAGTTCTTCCCCGTGAACCGTGATGTTCGGATGATCTCTGAGCGCCGCTGTCACCGCCGCGCCGAACGCCTCACGGTCGACGGCCAGCGCGCCCCCCGCCGGAACCCGGGTCGCCTGCGCCGTGCTCATCACCAGACCACCCGCCAGCAACATCTCGCGTTGCAACAGACCTTTGGCGTTCGACTCGCCCTCACCACCGAACGAGTTCGAGCAGACCAACTCGGCGAAGCTGCCGGTGCGGTGCGCCGGGGTCATCTTGTTCGGGCGCATCTCATAAAGCTCGACGTGGACGCCCAAGTTAGCTGCGGCGAAGGCGGCGTCCGAACCGGCCATACCCGCGCCGATCACGGTGATGTGTGGGGGTTTGAGGGTAACTGACATGGGGATCAGTGTAGCAAGAGGCGTGGGCATGATCCGTCGCGCATTTCTTCGTCCCTCGGCAGGGCGGTGCTAGCGCACTACGTTTTGTATACTGAAGAATAAATATCTTCCGGTAGAAGTTTTGCTCGGTTAGTCGGTGAATCGACCGGCTGCTCAAAGGAACGGGGACACAGATGCCCACAACACACCCCTTGACCCCTACAAACCCGGATACGGTGCACTGATGGCGCACGACGGACGCAACCTCACCTTTTACGGGTCTGTAAACGAGGCGGAGACGGTCGTGCTTATGCTCCACGGGCGCGGCGATTCGGCGCGCGGGATTCTCAGCCTCGCCGACGTTTTGGGCACCGGCTTGGGCACGCGGAACGTCGCCTTCGCCGCCCCTGAAGCCGAGGGCAACAGCTGGTACCCGCACTCTTTTTTGACGCCTTTAGAGCGCAACGAACCGTATCTGTCGGCGGCCCTGCAAACCGTAAGCGACGCGCTGAACGAGCTCGGAGTTGCTTGCGAAAGGGTCGTGCTGCTCGGGTTTTCCCAGGGTGCGTGTCTGGCGCTCGAGTTCGCGGCCCGCAACACCAAACGTTACGGCGGCGTGGTTGCGCTCTCGGGCGGCCTGATCGGACCGGAAGGGACGCCTCGCGACTATCCCGGCTCGCTCTCGGGCACACCCGTCTTTTTGGGTTGCAGCAACGTCGACGCGCATATCCCTGAGACGCGCGTGCAAGAGTCCGCCGAAGTCATGCGTAAACTCGGTGGCGTGGTCGACGCGCGTATCTACCTGGGGATGGGTCACACCGTCAACGAGGACGAGATCAATGCAGCAAAAGCCATCATCGCCGAAGCCAGTATGGGCGCGCGGCGTGGCTGAGATGACGGTCTTCGACGTTGCCGAACTCGGAAACCAAAACGCCTACAAACTGCTGACTACCGCTCTCGTCCCGCGCCCTATCGCCTGGGTAAGTACGGTTTCTTCGGGAGGCATCCCCAACCTGGCACCGTACTCTTTCTTTAACGCAGTCGCCAGCGACCCGCTGACCGTGATGTTTGCGCCGGGAGCCAAAGCCGACGGTTCACCCAAGGACTCACTGCAAAACGCACACGATACGCGCGAATTTGTCATCAATCTAGCCGACGAACCGCTCTCTGAAGCGCTCAACGAGACTTCGGCCGCGTGGGCGCACGGGGTCGATGAATTTGCCCAGACGGGTTTAGAAGCGGCCCCCTCGAGCCTCGTCCGGCCTCCACGCGCCGCCGCCGCGCCGGTCGCGCTCGAGTGCCGCGTCTCACAGCTCGTTGCGGTCGCCGGGTCGAATTCGACGCTCGTCTTAGGTCAGGTGCTGATGGTTCACGTCAGGCGCGACCTGCTCGGTGCGGATGGTCTTATCGTCGCCGAACGCTACCGCCCCTTGGCCCGACTCGGGCGCGACGAGTACAGTACGCTGGGCCGGGTGTTTTCGCTGGAGCGCCCCAAACAGCCATAAGCTAGTGGTGAATGTAGGTTAGTTGCTCGTTTCGGTACTGAGTTCTTGCACTTTTTCAGGTAAGCTCGAGCGTTCGGCGTCCGGAACTATGATCATCTGAATGTCGATCTCCGTTGCAGGCGGTGTGACTAACAGGGGTTGTTTCGCTTCGTCTTCGGCAAGCCCGTACCACCCGACATAATCCTCACCGTCGGAGTTTTTAAGTGCGTAAACGCTGTAAGAGCCGAGCGGTAGATTGTCAAGCTGATATGGTGCCGACGTGCCCGTTTGAGTGGCCTCAACGTCACCCAGCATCGCACAGTCACGTTCATTGTTGTAGCAAGCGAAAATATGTGTGCCCGCAACGTCCCTACCAACTGGCGCGCTGACCGTCCCCGAAATACTCCCGGCTTCCCCCAAAATTTCGCCACACCCTACTAGAAGCCCCATGAGACCTCCAAAAAGCAGTGTGCGGTTGACAAAGCGGCGCATCGTTTTCCTCCTTCACTCTGCGCGAAGACCGCGTCATTAAAGAAAGTTTAACAGGGTTTGAGTGTTAGTTCACGTTTTCGGTGAATTCCAGATATGAAGTTTTTCACTGTCGCTGTCGGTAACTCTTTAGACTATAAGCGGTTTTCTATTGCAAGGGTAGCGGGGACATTGAAAAAGGGGGTAGGGTGGTGCGTTTTATCCGTCTGGCATGGGTGATTTTGGGACTGGTTTAGGACTGCGCTGCTTCAACGCAGGTCTTATCGGCGTGTTGGTTGCTGGTAGGGACGCTCGAGCTGACCCCCACCACACCAAACATACGCCGCAAGCACCTTTCGGAACGGCGCAACGTAACGGTGGAGGGTCCCTCGTCTTCTGTCTTGGCCCCCTGCGCCGTCAGACCCTACGCGCAGGGGGTTTTAAGTTACGGGATTTTATGTTGTGAGCGTGCTCGAGCCTGCCCACCTACCCCGAACTACTCGTCCGTAGTCAGATGATAGAACTCGAGCCCCAACGCTGTCCGCTCCGGAAATCCCGTCCAGTAGGTGTGCTCCGGCGCGAACGTGCCGTCTTCGTTCTGCGCCCACACACCCTCGTTCGAGCGTTCGATGAGGTTTAGAAATGGCGCAGTCTTCTGGTTTTTGAGCACGCGCCCCAAAAACGCCGTGACAAAGTGTTGATTGATGTTGTTGATCCGCCGCGCGTCCCAGGCGAACTCGGCGTAGCGCGCGTATTCGTCGAGATTCGGCGCGTCCACCGGGGGCGGGTTCGGCGCAACGTTGTGACGCGCGTTCTGATAGACCACCATGTACCGGTCGGCGTTGACCGCGCCCTCGAACAGGCTTTTGACGCCGCCCTCGTACCCCGATACGTCGTCTTGGTCGCCAACGACGAACAGCGTCGGGACGCGAAGTCCCTCGAGCCCGTCCGCCTCGAAAAAGCTCAGGTCGGGCACGCCGATAAACGTGAGCGCCGCCTCAGCACCCCACGGCGCGAACGCTACGACAGCCTTGATACGCGGGTCGGGTTCAAAATTGCCGGTGACGCGTGGCGAGAGCGTCCCTGCGGGCAAAAACGGCAGCTCCACCGACGCCTCGCTGTAGCCTGCGCCCGCCGCGTTGAGCGCGCCGTAACCGCCCATCGAATAACCGATGATGGCGGTGGTGTCGGCGTCGACTAGAGCATTTAAGAAACCTTCGCTCCCGCTCTGGCGCGCCATTTCGTCAATCACGAAGAGCTGATCTTTAGCGCGGTTGACGAGCGTACTCGAGAACGCCCCGACATTGTCAAAGGTCGAATCGGTGTGACCGACTGCGGCGACCACGTACCCCTTGGAGGCCAGGTTTTCAGCCAGGTAGGTCATCATCAACCTCGAGCCCGGATACCCGTGTGACAGCACCACCAGTGGATACGGCGCGCCGCCCGCGTCGGGGGCCGCGTCCCGGAGCGCCCGCCCGTCAAAGGTCAGCGGGTCGTTCGGGCGGTCAGGATTGTTCGGGCCATACCCGTACACGTCTTCGTAAGTCGTCCGAGCTCCTTGACCCGCCGGGACGATACCGGGATAAAAGACCTCTAAAGTCAGCGGACGGTCGTAACGCGGGTCGGGCGTTTCGGGCGTGACGGCTAAAACGTCCAGCTGGTCGGGGTTGACGATCTCAAGCGTCTGCACCCCGACGCTGTAGTTGCCTCTAGGGGCCAGCTCCGGCGCGTCGGGTAGGGCGTCGCCGAAGACGAAATCGGTTTGGGTTTGGGCGGTAACGAGGGCGGTCATCAGGAGCAGCGTAACGCAGAACGTTCTAAAAGCATTCACGTTGCCTCTCCCAAAGCTACGCAATAAGGTGGGGGGAATATCATCGAAGTCTCCTTTTTTACGCCGTGCGATTTGAACAAGTGTACCGTGCCTGTGTCAGGCTTGTAAGTGGCTCGGCAAAAACCTCAAAACACCTGGTGTCTTACCGTCAGCCGGTCGATCAGGTCACGCCTTAGCGTCACCCCGAGGCCGGGACCGTCCGGAATCCGTTGCACGCCGTCTACCGCGTCCAAAAGGGGTTCGACGATGTCTTCGTCCCAGTAACGTGAGGCGCTCGAGGTGTCTCCGGGCAGCGTAAAACCGGGCAGCGAACTCAGGTGCAGATTGTGCGCGCGCCCGACGCCGAACTCGAGCATCCCTCCGCACCACACCGGCGCGCCAAACGCCAGCGCGACATCGTGCGTACGCCGCGCCAGCAGATGTCCGCGTACCCGCCCGACCTTGATGTTGATCACGCGCCCCGACCCGAGCTGCAAACCTTTGCGGGCGTCCTCGGGTGAGTGAATCGATTCGTCCAGACACAGCGGCGTCGCCAGCATCCGCTGGAGCTGCGCGTGGTCGATCAGGTCGTCGTGGGCGAGCGGTTGTTCGATGTAGTCGAGGCCGAGGTCGTCGAGCTGCTGAAAAACGCGCGCGTCCGTGAGGCTGTAAGCGCTGTTCGCGTCCACGGTCAGCGGCATCTTGGGCAGCGCCTCCCGAACGGCACGTAAAGGTTGAACGTCCCACCCCGGCTTGATCTTGAACTTGAGGCGTTTGTAACCCTCGTGTGCGTGTGCGCGCGCCATCTCCACGGTTTTTTCAACCGATTCCTGAACCCCGATAGACGCCCCGACCGGGTGTTCGGTACGCGAACCGCCCAACAGCACCCAGAGGGGCACTCCGGCGGCCTTCGCCGACGCGTCCCAAAAGGCGGTCTCGAGCGTCGCCACCGCCATGTTGTGCCCCCGGATGAGTGACAGCGCCGCCAGCAGCTGCGCCGGGGTCGCAAAATCCTTACCCAGTACCAACGGGATAATGTGCTGCTCCAAGATGTTCCAGACAGTCTCGTTCGTTTCGTAAGAGTAACCGGGCTCGAGGCCGCCGGTCGCCTCGCCGTAGCCCTCAACGCCCTCCGTGTGAAGCGTCAAAATCACCTTCCGCAAGTCTTGTTCGACGCCGAAACTCGTCTCGAAACGAAACTTGAGCCGGGCCGTAACCTCACGTAGTTCGATACGTTCTATCTTCATGCCGGGTTTCTCATGTAAGGCTCCTGACGGTTCGCAATCTGAAGCCTACGCTACCATCATGACGTGGACAACGCGGAGATTTTGAGAAACGCGATGGTCGATGACCTCGAAGCTGAAGGTCACGTTAAAAGTGACGCGGTAGAAGCTGCGCTCAGGAACGTCCCGCGTCACCTCTTTATCCCCTGGCGAAAACCCGAAGATGCCTACCGCGACACGGAAGGGACCATCGCCGACCCCGACACGACGCCGGAGACGATTTCAACTGTCTCCCAACCCATTGCCGTCGCCATGATGCTCGAGGCGTTCGACGTAAAACCTGGAATGCGGGTATTAGAAATCGGTGCGGGTAGCGGCTACAATGCTGCGCTGTTGGCGCACCTCGCGGGTGAGCACGGACGGGTCGTCACGGTAGACCTCGAGGATTTTTTGGTCGAAAAGGCGCGCAAACAGCTCGCCGCTACAGGGTTTGGACACGTCGAAGTCGTCTGCGGTGACGGCGCGCTCGGCTACAATCCCGGCGCGCCGTATGACCGTATCGTCGCCACAGTCGGGCTGCCGGATATCCCCCCGGCGTGGCCCGAACAACTCGCTCCCGGCGGGAAAATCGTGATTCCACTGCGTATTGGAGGCGAACCACAAGGCTATATCTTGGTCAGCCTCGAGGCGAAAGACGGCTTTTTAGAGGGTTTCGGCCTGGAGAGCTTGCGGATGGTGCGTTTTCGCGGTGAGACTGCCGGTTACGGTGAAACCCTGGCAGAACACAGGGGGACAGAATGGCGTGGCGCACCCCACAACGCACTTAGACTGCGCGTCTACCCGAAAAATGCCGAGGTGCCTTTAGAGCCGCAACAAAAACATCTGCTTAAGCATGGCAGTCTGACGGTACTCGAACGCGTAAAGTAACCCTATGAGCGAACCCTCCAACCTCGCAAGCTATCAAGAGGCCTCACGCAGCACCTGGAACGTAATCCGAACAGACCATCCCATCGTCTACCCGACGCTGGGGCTCGCCAACGAAGCGGGCGAGGTCGCGGGCAAAATAAAAAAGATTTTTCGGGACAAGGGCGGCGTGATCGGTGACGCGGAGCGCGAGGCGCTCAAAGGCGAACTCGGTGACGTGCTCTGGTATCTGACGCAAATCTGTACCGAACTGGATTTGACTTTGGATGAGGTGGCGGCGGCGAATCTGGAAAAACTGGACTCGAGGCAGCGGCGCGGCACGCTCTATGGTGACGGTGACGTGAGGTGACGGCAACAAATGATATTTAGAGCAGGCAAAACCCACCCGTAGTCGTTTGAGCTGGCCACAACCTACCCAGTTGTTACTGAACCCAGTTGCTAAACCCAGCGAGGTAAAAGAAATTGCAGCGGGTACCACCCACCGCACGACTGCTCACCCGTGCTACACTCATCTCGTGCTACACAGGTGAGAGGATAAGATGTGGCCAATTTAACAATATCAATAGAAGACGACCTTCTTAAACGCGCTCGAATACGGGCAGTTGAACAAGGTACCTCGGTAAATGCTGTGCTGCGCGATTATCTAGAACAGTTTGCAGGTCTTAAAACGCAACGTGAAGAGGCGGCGTGGATTGTTTTGGAGCTTTCTCAAACGGCGCAGTCAGGGCACACGGGCACACGCTGGACCCGAGACGAGCTGCACGAACGGTAGTAAAGGTCTTTTTCGACACCAACGTACTGGTTTACCTTTTCGATCAGGGCGCGCCGGGAAAACAGCGTAGCGCACAAGAACGGTTTCGGGCACATACCGGGAACGGTAGCCTGCTACTGAGTACGCAGGTCCTGTAAGAGTTTTACGTCACCGTGACGCGCAAGCTCTCGACGCCGCTGGACGGCGCGGAGGCGCTCGAGGCTGTAAAGCGTTTTTCGACCTTCTCTGTCGTCCAAACAGACGCCGAGCTGATCGTGCGGGCAGCGGAGCGCAGCCAGCGGGAGATGGTTTCGTTCTGGGACGGTCTCATTATAGCAGCCGCCCTCGCTGGGGGTGCGTCGCGGCTGCTAAGTGAGGACATGCAGAGGGACCAAAATATTTCTGGAATGATGATCGAGAATCCCTTTTAAGGTTCGTCAAAGACCTGGTGACTTTGGAAAGACTCAAAATTCGTCTGGAAACCCCGACCCCCCGTGACGCGGCGTTTCGGTCGGGTCGGGGTAGCTTACGACTTTCGTAGTGGCGCGTTGCGCTTTGTCCTGCGTTTTGTGGCGTGAGGTAACGTCCGGAGTGCGGCGCTCGTGCGGCGCAGCGCGCTCGGGTTCGCTGCCCCGCACGAGCACCGGTTCGGTTCGCTCTTGCCAGACCTTTTCCTGTACGCGGCTTACACCTGCGCTCGCCAGCTGTCTGGTCGGGGCGACGGTCTGGTCGAGCGGTGAGATTTTGTAGCGGCTGTTCCACGGCTCGAGCGCAAACGACGTGCCCACGCGGTAGAGGCGTTTGCTGCCCGCCGTATAAAAGTAGAGGTTCAGGCGGCCCTCGTCGCCGGTCAGCTCGGCGAGGGGTTCCTCAAGCGTGACCGAACCCTCCGGCGGCACGACCGCGGCGACCTCGGCGGTGACGGGCACCTCCATCTCGGGCGTTTTGAGCGCGACCTCCAAAACCTGCACCGCGTACTCGTTGAGATTGCTGACCGTCAGGCGCAGCGAAAACCGTTCCGGCAGGAGCCTGTCGCCACGGGCGTCCATTCCTTCAGATAAACCACTAGACACACTGATCGTTCCGAGCGATAAGAGTACCTCGGGACGACCCTTCGCGCCCCCCTTGCGGCGGCGCAGAAGCGCCCACAACAAGAGCAGCAGCACTACGCCGCCTGCCAACCACCACGCGAGCGGGTCAAGGTTGAGCGCAAACTCCAGAGCCGCAGCGTAGGCCACCGTAAAAAATTGTGTCAGCAAAGCTAAGGCGTTTTGCCAGAGCTGCTCGAGGGTCTCCATCATAGCGTCAGCTTATCTCAGGGAGACAGCAAAACAGGGTCGGCTGGCACGGTAGCATAAACGGATGAACGCCAGCCCAGCCCCACACCGGGTCGTCCGCCGGGTCGTAACTGCCGACGGTAGCGCGACCCTCTACAGCGAACGCTACGCGCAGCCGTTCGCGTCAGTACGCGGCGCGCTGAGCGAAGCGCGGCACGTTTTTTTGGCGGGGTCGGGGGTAGAGGCACGGTTGGCGGCAGGAAAGCACGTCCGGGTGCTCGAGGTCGGTTTCGGAACCGGCCTCAACTTTTTCATCACCGCGCAGGCGTGTGCGGGCCAGCCGCAGGCGCGGCTCGAGTACACGGCGCTCGAGCACACCCTGCTGGACGGCGAGACCCTTACACAACTCGGGTACGGCGCGCTGGTAGATCATGAGCTAGTGACGGCGTATCTCGAGTGGCGCGCAGCGTTGGGCGTCGATCCTGCTCCCGGCAGCTACGTGTTCGAGCGGGGCCGGGTGAGGCTCGAGCTGCTGCTCGGCGACGCGGCGGCGCAGCCTCTACCGCTCTTGGATGTAGGTGTAGCTGCGGTCTACCACGACGCCTTCAGCCCGGTTGTCAATCCTGAACTGTGGACAGAAGCGTTTCTGGCGAGGCTTGCAGGGGCGCTCGGTGCGGGCGGTGTGATCGTCAGTTACTGTGTGCAGGGCGCGGTGCGCCGCCGCTTGGAGGCGCTCGGGCTGGTGGTCTCCAAACGCCCCGGACCCCCCGGAGGCAAGCGCGAGGTGCTGGTCGCGCGCCGAGCCGAACCCGGACCCGGCGCGTGATCGCTATCGTCGGCGGCGGCGTGATGGGCTCTACGCTCCTCTATCTGCTCACTGCGCGCGGTCTGCCAGTAACGTTGTTCGAGGGGGGGAAGCTCAGCGGGCACGGCGCTTCGGGTGTGCCGGTAGCTCTTCTCAACCCGTACCGGGGCCGGAGCGCCCGCGCGAGCCCGTTCGACCTCGAGAGCTTGGGGACGATGTGGCAACTTGTAGACGCGCTGGAGGCTGAGGGTTACGAAACAGGGGTTCACCGTAGCGGGGTGCTACGCGTCGCCTCAAACGCGAAACAGGCCAAGGTCTGGCGCAAACGGGACGGGGTGCGGTGGCTGGGGCCGGATGAGGTGGACGCGGGGTATCACGCGCCGTTCGGGGCGTTTGTGGCCTCACAGGGAGGGTGGCTCGAGCCGCACATGTGGTTGCGGGCGCTCGTTCAGGCGGCGCGGCAGCGGGGCGGGATCGCCCTGGAAGGGTGCGAGGTCACACGGCTGGAACCGGGCACGCACCACACCACCCTGCACACCACCGCAGGCAGCTTCAGCGCCGCTAAGGTCGTGCTCTGTAGCGGTCCCAGCCTCACACTCGGTCAGGGCGCGCTGGGTCTCGAGCACGTCGCCGGTGAGGTCGTCGGTCTAAAGCTCGGCGCGCCGCCTCCGGCCCTGGTGTACCCGCTGGCTGGAGCGGTCTACGGGGCGGCGCGCGGCGAGACGTTCTATCTGGGCGGCAACCACCGACCGGCAACACGAACCGACGACACTGCCCCCGCGCAGTTGCAACGGGCGGGGGGCTGGTTTATCCCGGCACTTCAGGGCGCGGAACTGGAGAGTGTCTGGCACGGCGTCCGGGCTAAGACGCCCGACCATCTGCCCATCGTGCAGCAGCTGGGGCCGGGGCTCTGGTTCGCCGGAGCCTTGGCCGGTCGCGGCTTTTTGGCTGCGGCGCAGGTCGCCCGAACGGTCGTCGCCGCCCTCACTGAAGCTTAGGGAGGGTGCGTGGGGTGCTGGTTTTGACGATGGGTGAGAATGGAGAAGGCAAAAGGTAGAAAACAGAATGAGACGATTTGCAAACTGCGTAAGAGAACAACTCGACACGTTTTAGTGAGGTTGCGACAAGAGTCGGTAGAACCATCCTACGACTGCTTCATTCTAACTTCCCACTCTTCGTCCCCTCTTAACAGATCGACACACCGAGCCCGAACACCCAAGCACCTACGGCGTCAGCACTCCCGAGCGGCTAGCGAGGTGCGTGCCGGTTTCGGTGGTGCGCTCATACGAAACCTCCCAAAACACGGCCTCACCCCGGCGCAGCTCCCACACCTCCTGCCACCCCGGGAGGGCGCTGAAGTCGGGTATGGCGTAGCTGTAGGGCCGTCCGACAAGCCAGCCCGGACTCTGAGTAAGCCGGTAGCTGACGCTGTGCTTACCCTTTGGTTGCCTGCCCCTTACGCTTTGGAGTTGCGAATAAAACTGCGTGTAGTTGCCCGGACCCGCAGGGTGGGCGCGCCAGCGGGCGCGGAAGCGGGCGGCGTCTCCGGAAACGCTGAGTGAAGGTTCGGCGAGGGGTTGCGGCAACGCCAGCAGCGGAGCCTCGTCAGCGGCAAAGGTGCGGCTGACGCTGCGGCTCGATCCCGCCTTGGTACGGTCGTCGTACGAAAAACTCTGCGCCGCCGCCCGCAACCTCGCGCCGCGCAGCTTCCCTTCAGGGATACGTGCGTAGAGCAGCGTACTGCCCCCTAAATGCTCGCCCAAAAGTGCCACGGTGCCGGTCTGCGTCACGACCTCGACCGACCCTGACAAAAGTTCATCGGGCCGAACACCCAGGAGCGGCAGTACAGCCGTCCAGGGCTCGAAAGCGTCGGGACCGGCGAAATCGACGTCGAAAGGGTTTTGAAGTCCAGTTGACCTGTCGCCCCCGACTTCTACTCCACGCTTAAAGACGATCCGGCTGGGTACCCGCTGGTCTCGGCTGTAACGTGTAGCGATCAGGTCGTAACGGGCAGCGGGCAGCTCGAGCCGGTGTTCAGGCGCGGAACTGTCGACGAGCGCCGCCGCGTCGCCGAGATAGACGTTGCCATATTCGCCGTCTTCAAGCCCCTCCATCCGACCTAAAACGCTGACCCGCGTCACCGCCGGTTCAGCAGTACAGCTGAGCGTAACCACCGCCGCCTCACGCAGGAGCGCGTGACGTACGGCGACGTTTAAGTTACCGGTCGCCTCGTCGAGGCAGAGATTCATCACGCCGTAGCGTCCTTGCGGGTCGGCGAGGGTCAGACGCAGAGCACCCTCGGCGGGGGGTGTGCCGAGCGGTTGCCATACGCCCACGCCGTCCTGATACGCGAGGTAGCCGGAGTCGCGCCCCGTTAGCGTAAGAATCTGCGCCCCGCCTTCGTCCCCGTCCCCCTGTACGCCGCCGCACCCTGCAAGCAGCAGGGCGCAGAGCAGCCAGCAGAGCCGTCGGCGGGAAAGGGTCGGGGTATAGGACATAGGGTTAGATGCAGGTCTCCAAGCGCATGAGATTTTTATGAGCATAGCAGACGGGGGGCGCTTTTGCATCCAGGAACGCTACCAGGGGCTCGAGGGCTACCTTTTAGAAGATAGCTCGAGCCCCCAAGCACGCCGACACTCTAGCTAATACCCCGCTAAATCATCAGTCTTGCGCTTCTTTTAGGTGGATCGTCTGGAAGTTTTGCATACGTGCGACCATCGTAGCGTTATCACCGGCAGATGGATAGATAAAACGCGCTTTTGGGGTGTTTTCCACACCGTTGGGGCTCGAGGAGGTCTGCGGCGAAGTGGTGGAACTACACTACTACTTCTTATTTCTCCCCGGCACAATGACCCCAAAAGGACTCAGGCAAACCCCTGTTTCAGAGGTCGGAATTTGGTGGGCCTGGGTACCTTTTACCAGCGAACGTTGCCGGAATACCGATTTTATCTACGTCTCTGGTGATCACGAACACGTGGTCGCCAGCTCTGAAAACCACCTCGCCGCGCGGCGTGATGAGCTGCCCGTCGCGGTAGATAGCAGCGATGATAACGTCTTGAGAGAGCCGCAGATCACGCAGGTGCTGGCCCACGGCGCGGGTACCGGGTTCGAGAAACACGTCGAGCACCGCGCTGCCGGGGGGCGCGACGCCGCCCAGTTCGATTCGCAGCGGCGGCTCCGGCGGTTCTTGCTTGAGCAGGCCCAGGCGTTTGGCTAACGGGCCGATAGCGAGTCCCTGAGCGGTCGTGCTGAGCACCACCACGATAAAAACGATGTTGAAAATCGCCTCGCCATTTTCGACCCGGTTCAGCAGCGGAAAGATAGCGAGAATAATCGGCACGGCCCCCTTGAGCCCCGCGCCGCTCAGCAAGCTGTACTCTCTCCAGGAAAAGTTGTGATGGTTCGTCCACCTCCGTACGGGCTCCAAGCAGAGATAAACAGCGAGCGGGCGCGCGACGAAGATCATCACCACGGTGAGCAGCAGCGCCACCGGCAACGTTCCGGGGAGCTGATCCGGAAAGACGAGCAGGCCGAGCAGCAAAAACATTACGATCTGTGCGCCCCACGCGAGCCCCTCCATAAAAGAGATGAGGTTTTGGCGGTGAGGGACACGGCGGTTGCCGACCACCAGCCCCATCAGATAGACCGCCAGAAAACCGTTGCCGCCGACCAGATTGGTCACACTGTAGGCCAGCAACCCGCTCGCCAGCGCCAGCAGCGGATAAAGCCCGAAACTGCCCAGTTTGACGTGGTTGAGAAGCCACACCAGCAGAGTGCCCCAGAGGTAGCCGAGCAGTCCGCCCAGCGCGAGCTGCACAGCGATACCCCCGACGAGCCTCAAACCGTCCCCCTCACCGCTGACCAGAACCGTCGTAAGCGCCACGGTGAGATAGATGCTGACCGGGTCGTTCGTTCCCGATTCGGTCTCGAGCACCCCGCGCAGTCGCGCCGGAACGCCGCGACCCTTGAGCACGCTAAAGGTCGCAGCGGCGTCGGTGGGGGCGAGCACCGCACCCAAAAGCAGGCTCCGCAAAAGCCCAAGCGGCGTAAACAACCAGGCGGCCCCGCCGATTACCAACGTCGTGATGAGCACCCCCACCGTCGAGAGGCTCAGAGCAGGTACGAGCGACGCCTTGAAAAGCCGCATCCGGGTATCGAGGCCCCCGCTGAACAAGATAATAGCGAGCGCGACGAGACCCACGTCTAAGCTGAGGGCGTAGTCGCCGAAGTCGATACCGCCGGGGCCACTGCTCCCTGCGAGCATCCCGATCACGACAAACAGCACGAGCGCGGGCACGCCTAGACGCTGGGTGGCGCGCGTGCTCAGGATAGCCGCAACGACGAGCAGGCTGGCGACGAGCAGATAAAGGTCCACTTACAGGTCCATGAGGTTCCTTATAGTTCGTGTGGGCGGTACTATCAGGGGCGGTGCCGGGTATTCACCACGAATATATAAGGCGCTGCCAGAGAAACGCGTCCTCGGCCCGCATCTCGTGAGTATTGAGTATAAGGTGCGGTAGGGCTGTGGTTTCTGGCAGCGTCGGTTTTAGATTTGGTCAACACTCGCCGTTTAGAAGGTACGCTCGAGTTCATGCTGGCAAAAAACCGACGCTTCGTAAATTTTGGTGTTTACTTCTTACTCCCTGCTTCTTGCTTCTCCCCGTCCATCACAGCCTATCGCGTCACCCAGACTGAGAAATCAGCAGCCCCTAATCGAGCCAGCCCTGAAAATCGCCGTGACTACCGGGGCGGTCTTTGCCCGTTCGTCCACAGTTCCGGCAGGTTGCGAGGATTTCCGCCTCGTCCGCGCCACTCGTCGCCGGGTCGCCGCTCAGTTCTACTTCGACCGGGCCGTCGCACACCGGACAGCTCGCCGCCTGCGTCTGCTGAAAGGTCGTCCAGATCCCCTGCATCTCGTCGCTCGAGTACCGTTGTTCGCTCATGGGGCAGCCTAACGCCGCCTTCGCCCCGTCACCGTAGACTGCGCTCAGCTTTGCCGATGTGGGTGAGACGCAGCCGTGCGTAAGCCGACGCGCTTTTGTGTATTACGGCAACCCGTAGCATGGGGTTATGGCTCAGACGGCAGCAGGGCAAAATATGACCGAACAGACCGTGCTGGTTACGGGCGCAAGTTCCGGCATCGGCCTCGAGACGGTGCGGGCGCTTGCCAAGCAGGGCGCGACCGTGGTGCTGGTCTCGAGGGGTTCGGGTTCGGGCGCTGAGGTCACCGAAACACTCCGGCGCGAAACCGGCAACTCTAACCTGCACTACCTGCCCGCCGACCTGTCGTCGCTCGCCGACGTCCGGCGCGTCGCCGCCGAATTTAGCAAACGTTTCGACCGTTTGGATGTGCTGGTCAACAACGCGGGCGCTTTTTTTTCGGGGCGGAAAACCACTACCGACGGTTTTGAGCAGACCTTCGCGCTCAACCACCTCAGCTACTTTTTACTAACGCACTTGCTGCTGCCGGAACTTTTGCAAAGCCCCGCCGCGCGCGTCGTCAACGTGGCGTCGCAAGCGGAGACGTTCGGCAAAATCCACGATGACCCTATGTTGACGGAAAACTACGGCGGCTGGAAAGCGTACAGCCAGTCAAAGCTCGCCAACCTGATGTTTACCTATCAGCTCGCGCGCACCTTGGCCGACATCCCGGTGACGGTCAACGCGCTGCACCCCGGCGCGGTCGCTACCGGGTTCGGGGGCGGCGGGAGCGGCGTCGCCAGCACCTTTCTCAGACTCGCGCGCCCCTTTCTCAAAACCCCGGTTCAGGGCGCGCAAACTGTTATCTACCTGGCCTCGTCGCCTGCGGTGGCGGGTATTTCCGGGCGCTATTACAGCAACGAAAAACCGCTGAGTTCGTCGGAGCGTTCACACGACCACGCCGAACAGGAAAAGCTGTGGCGCGCCTCGAGCGAACTCGTAAGTCTGACCGACGCCGAGGCTGCGCCGCTGCAAAACATTACCGAAGCTTCAACCACCAAACCCGAGGAGACCTTATGAGCCTAACTGACGCAAGCCGGACCGAAACCGCGTCCAAACCAGCCCCCACCGACCACCCGGTTCACGACCTTATCGAACGCCGCTGGAGCCCGCGGGCGTTCGCCACCACACCCGTCGAGGAGAAAAAGCTGCTAAGCCTGCTCGAGGCGGCGCGCTGGGCGGCGTCCTCGAGCAATGTGCAGCCGTGGCGCTTTCTGGTCGCCCGGCACGGCGAAACCAGCTTTCAGAAACTTCACGACTGCCTCGCCGGAGGCAATCAGTCGTGGACCGAAAACGTACCGGTGCTGCTGCTGAGCGTCGCCGACACCATGTTCCCCGCCAAAGGCGACAAACCCGCCCGCGACAACCCCACCGCCAAACATGACCTCGGTCTGGCCTTTGCCAATCTCACGTTTCAGGCTACCGACCTCGGCTTGCACGTTCATGCGATGGCGGGATTCGATCAGGAAAAGACCAAAGAAGTCTTCGGGATTCCCGACCCCTACGAACCCGTGAGCGTCGCCGCTATCGGCTATCTCGCGCCTAGCAGCAGCTTTTCCGAGGAATTGCGCGAACGAGAAGAATCGCCGCGCGTCCGCAAATCGCTCCGCGAAATCGTCTTCGAGGAAACGTGGGGCCGCCCCGCCGACTTTCTCTAAAACCTCACCCTACGTGGTGACAGCAGTATCTTGGAGATTTGGTCGTCAAGCGCAGAGCAACGAGATAGGCTCTTCGGGTGGCTGAGTTTTGCCGACGCTTGCTGTTTACATAGTAAACTCGAGTCCGTGTCACGCACGCAAGGTGCCGACACTTTCCAAGCTTACTCCTCGCTTCTTGCTTCCTACTTCTTTTTTCGGAGCTTTTAGTATCCTCTAGGCAAAATTACCCACAACGCCAGATAGAGAAGCAAGCCGGGTCCGGCGAGCAGGCCCAGAATCACGAAAATTACGCGGATAATAGTCGGGTCGATACCGAAATACTCGGCGATACCGCCGCAAACACCCGCGATCATGCGGTTACGGCTCGAGCGGACCAGTCTTCTGTCGTTCATAGGGCTCTCCTATTCATAGGTTTCATAGGCCACTTTAGAAGCACCGCACCAAAAAAGCAAGGTGAGCATTCCAGCGCCCCTAAACCCTGTCCCCGGCCTGGATAAACTCGAGCCTGTTGCCAAACGGGTCGGCCGCGTAAAAGCGGCGGACGTGCGGCAGCGCCGTGTCGGGTATGGTTTTTACACCCGCCGCCTCGAGCCGCGCCCTGCACGCCCCCAGATCGGATACCGCGAACGCCGGGTGCGCCTTGCGCGCCGATGCGAAGGGCGTTTCGACCCCGAGATGAAGCGCCTGCGTACCGAGCGTAAACCAGCAACCGCCCCGCGCGGTGAGTTCGGGGGGTTTCTCGAGTTCGGTAAGCCCCAGCAGGTCGCTGTAAAAAGCCCGCGCCGCCGCCTCTTCACTAACAGGCATAGCGAGCTGAAGATGGTCGAGTCCTTTAATATAACCGCGCGTGGTATCTGTCATGATAAACCTCCGCCCCTACACTGACCCGGAGCTGGGTGAAGCGGGGTTCGTAGCGTCACCCAGAGGAAATCAAGTTTTATCGGACGCTCGAGGTTTCCCTTGTTTTGCCCATCACAGCGCCATCTGGTATAGCCCCACGCGCGACCAGATATTCGCCGATTTGCACCGCGTTCAGCGCCGCCCCTTTGCGAATCTGATCGCCCGAGACGAACATCGCTACCCCACCCGGCAAAGATACGTCGTCGCGGATACGTCCGACCAGCACGTCGTCCTGACCACTCGCCTCGACCGGCATCGGGAAGTGGTTGTCGGTACGGTCATCGACGACTTTTATCCCCGCCGCGCCCGAAAGCACCTCCCGAACCTCCGCCGCCGTGACCGGACGCGCGAACTCGGCGTGGATAGCCTCGCTGTGCGCGCGAAAAACCGGTACCCGGACACAGGTCGCGCTGACGGCGAGTTCCGGCGCGTTCAGGATTTTACGGGACTCGAGCGTCAGCTTGCGCTCCTCGACGTTGTAACCGTCGTCGCCCACTTCCGAATCGTGACTAAAGAGGTTAAACGCGACCGGGTGGGCGAACTTTTGCGGGTGCAGCGGTTCTCCGGCTAGGGCGGCGCGCGTCTGGTTTTCCAACTCGGCGATACCCGCTGCGCCCGCGCCCGAAACGGCCTGGTAGGTCGCTATCGTCGCCCGTTTGAGGCCGAACGCCTGGTGCAGCGGCGCGAGCGCCATCAGCGCCACGATGGTCGAACAGTTGGGGTTGGCGATAACGCCCCGGTGCGCGAGCGCCGCCTCGCCGTTGACTTCAGGGATGACCAGCGGCGCGCGTTCGTCCATCCGCCACGCCGAGGTGTTGTCGATTACGACCGCGCCGCGCTCTGCCCAACGCCACGCGTGCGCCTTCGAGAGGCTCCCGCCCGCCGACGAGAAGACGATATCGGCTCCCAGGTCGCCGGATTCGGGGAGAGCCTCGAGCGTATAAGCCCTACCGCCGAACGTCAGCGTTTTCCCAGCAGAACGCTCCGACGCGAACAGCGTCAACTCGGTTACAGGAAAGTTACGCTCGGCAAACAGGGCCAGCAGCTCCTGCCCGACTGCTCCGGTAGCTCCGACAATGGCAACACGCATAAAGGCACCTCTTTTGGGTCTCGCTCAGGTCTCGACGCCACAAGCCCCAAGCGTCAGCTTAGCACCCTTGCGGGGCGCGTTTCGGCAAAAACCAGGCGAAGGCAGTAGCATATAGAGATGGACTGGATCGATTGGCCCCGGCTCGAGGCCCGTATTCCCTTGGACGAGCTGCCCGCCTTTCACCGCGCTTTCTTGGAAACCGTACGACCCGGTGAAAACGATTGGAGCGCAGCGTTTTTACGGCAGGTGCAGGGCAAGGTGCAGGCAAGCCTTAAGCAGCTCGAGCGGGGTGGGCGAGCGAAGCGTGAGGGGGACACCTTGTGGGTAGATAAAAGTGTCGTTCCTGAAGCGTTTTTGCATTATGCAGATTAGCGCCGAACCGTTTTTTATCGTCAACGTCGAAGGTGCCGTAAGACGCGGGGAGCGGTATCTGCTGACCATGAGGAGCGAACACGAAGCGAACGCACCCGGTACGCTTTCACTACCCGGCGGCAAGGTCGAGTTCAGCGACGCAGAGCAAAGTACCCTCGAGCACACCCTGAAACGCGAGCTTATAGAGGAGACCGGCGTCGAGGTGAGCAACCTGGTTTACCTCGACAGCAAATGGTTTCGCGCCGACAACGGCGACCCGGTGGTAGACGTTGTTTTTCTCTGTGAGTACGCAGGAGGCGAGGCCCGAGTCGGCGACCCGGACGAAATCGCCGAGGTCTTGTGGCTCACTGCCGCCGAGGTCGCCGCTCATCCCAAAGCGCCGCCGTGGACGCGGGAGAGCGTTCAGAAAGCCGAAAGGTTTCGGCGTGACGCAAGGTAAGCACCTGTTTTTGTTCTGGCACCACGACCTAATACCTGCGTTAGGCCGACATTTATCGGACCGACATTCTTAGGAGACGCCGCGCCTCGTACCTGTATCTGGAGGGTTGAACTCTCGCGCTCCAGTTATACTTTGAGGTTTCAGTTATACTCATACGAGAGGTGTGCTGATGAGCTACAGAGTCGGTACGAAAGGTCAAATCGTTATCGAAAAAGATATCCGTGACCGCTTGGGCGTCAAACCGGGGTGGCGCACCGTGCAGCACCTGAATGACGATCATCTGGAAATTTACTTTTTGCCCCCTGAACACAACCGCTCACTGGCGGGCAGCTTGAAGGAACATATCAAACGGGTCGCGCCCACCGACGAGGCGCTTCGGGACGCTCGAGAAGCCGCGCGCGGAGAGCCTGAAGCGTGACTGAGGTGAGCTTCTGAACGCCTGTTTTGTCGATACGAGCGTCCTCATACGTTACCTCACCGGTGACGTACCCGAGCTGATGGGGAAAGCTGAGCGTATCCTCGACGGAGCGCCCATCCGTCTGACCGAAGGCATCTTGACCGAGACGGCCTACGTCCTCACGAGCTTTTACGAAGTGCCGAGGGAACGGGTCGTCGATAGCCTGGTCGAGTTTATCGGCAAAGAGAACGTCACCCTGCACGGGTTACATAAAGAGGTCGTGATAGCGGCGCTTTTGCTGTGTCGGCCCTCGAAACGCGTGTCGTTTGCAGACGCGCTTCTTTGGGCGGTAGCGACGAGCGGGCGGGCGGGTGCGTGTACAGTTTCGACAGACGTTTTCCCGCCACCGGCCTCGAGCTGAAGGGCGCACCGTGAACTGGCGACGCGTCGTCGTCAAGGTCGGGACGAGCAGCCTTACCGACGCGTTCGGGCGTATTCATCCGCCGCTTTTGTGGGCGCTCGCGCGCGGTTTGGGCGTTTTGCAGAGCACGCTCGGGTGCAAGGTCGTGCTGGTGTCGTCGGGCGCGGGCGCGGCGGGGCGCGAACGGCTAGGGGTATCGCTCCCGCTGACGCTACCCGAAAAACAGGCCGCCGCCGCCGTCGGGCAGACGCTGCTGATGCTCGAGTGGGCGCGCGCAGTCGCCCCGACGCCGGTCGCGCAGCTCTTGCTGACCGCCGCCGATATTCAGGACCGGGAACGCTACGTCAACGCCAAAAATGCGCTCGAGGCGTCTCTGAAGCTGGGCGCGCTCCCCGTCATCAACGAAAACGATTCGGTGGCGACCAGCGAGATCAAGTTCGGCGACAACGACAGCTTGTCGGCGTGGACCGCGCACCTCATGGGAGCCGACGCGCTTCTAATCCTAACCGACGTAGACGGGCTTTTCGACCACGACCCGCGTCTGCACCCGGAGGCGAAACCGCTGGCGGTCGTCGAAGATGTGGCGCAGGTGCAGCATCTAGCCGGAAGCGCCGGAACTGCGCGCGGTACCGGCGGGATGGTGACAAAACTGCGCGCGGCGGCGTTAGCGACGGCTGCCGGAACTGAAACGCTGATTATCGGCGGGGGCGGGGCGGGGCTCGAGGCGCTCGCTGCCGGAAAGGTTCGGGGCACCCGTTTTCTCGCTACCGCGCACCCGTCTTCGCGGAAAAGCTGGCTGGCGCAGCAGCGCACGCGCGGGAACGTCGAGGTCGATGCGGGCGCGCTCCGGGCGCTGCAAAGCGGGCGCAGCTTGCTCCCCAAAGGCATCACGGGCGTAGCGGGCAGCTTTACTTTTGGTGACGCCGTAGCCGTCACGCACTGTGGGGCGCGGGTAGCGCAAGGGTTATGCAACTACTCGAGCACAGCCCTCGCCAAGATTCAGGGGCGGCACACGCGTGAAATCGCCGACCTGCTCGGGGCGAAAGACTACGACGAGGTGATTCACCGGGATAATCTGGTGTTGAAAGAAAATTGAGAGTGTTATGAATTAAACGCCTTACTGGTCAACGTTGAAATTTCCACAACGCAAACAACACGAGCTGAGCAATAGTCAAAATAAGTGCTGCAATCGAAAACCAAAGAACATCAACACCGACACCCCGTACGGTCAGCACGTTTAGGTTGGCTCCGAGAGTGGCAGTAACAGCAGCAACCAGAAACACCATAACTGTCGACAACAGAAGGAGTGACAAGTCAATAATTCTATCGATCCGTGTGGATTTGGTTAGCTCGGCCCTCACATCTTCAATGATCATATTTCTGACCCGTTCAGAAAGAACTTCGTCTTCGAAACGCCTTAACAGCGCGTCTACTCTTTCTTTTATGAGAATCTTCAGGTGTTCAGCTTGAGAGACTTCTACATCGCCACTTCCAAGGAGCTCTTTGTAAAAGAAGTCTTCGAGAACTTCTCTCAGTTCCTTACGAGGCGCTTTAGGCACTAATCGGAAAGGCTGCTAAAGTTGCGTTTGACCACTGCGTCTATCAGCTCTTTCAGTTCGCGGTCGGTATGGAGTTTCGAGGCTTCAACGTTCTCACTGTAATATTTGGCCTCGTCAATGTTGCTGTAAGTTCTACTCGGCATTTCACTCAACGACCACAGCACGAGTTGCACAACTCGCTTTCCAGGTTTGAGTGTGAGGGGTACTCCCATATTGTTGGTAATCGTCAAAGGCATGATGCCGATATAGCCGGGATTCATATACACGGTCTGAATACGAATTCCTAATCTGGTTATGCTACTACGAGGGAAAACGATGCCCATCATGTCATTTGGTATTGCAATACGCTCGTACAAGCCTACAAATGCCGTTTCACCGTGCGCCAGAGTCAACTGCTCAAAGGTTTCTTTTCTGATATCGGTCTGCTCAATAACCTCGCCGAGAGAGTAACTGTCTATGTCATAAATGTACCGACTACTACCAAGACGTAAGTCGATAGACGCTGGCTGCAAAAATCTAGGATCAAAGGGATGGACAATATTTTCACCGTCCTTAACAAGCTTCTCAATCGCCTTGTCACTTAGAACGCAACTCGTTGTCTTTTCTTCAGCGGCACTAATGACTGGCACCCTCCTCTGAAAATGATTTAACTAGCTCAGTGATAGCCATTGCTGATCCAAACTCTAGCATAGAAGGCTCAAGCGTGTGACCACAGATCGTCGAACTGATACTTGAAGTATGCTTTAAACATTCATGATGAGGTGACAAATGACTGAAAAAGGTGTCTTCCAAAAGATTATCGACGGCGAGATTCCCGCCACCAAAGTCTACGAAGACGACGACTTTATCGCCATCAAAGACATCGCCCCGAAAGCGCCGGTTCATCTGTTGGTGATTCCCAAAATCCCCAGCCCGCGTTTAGATGAGATGCTAGACGCGCAGGGAGCCGGAGACATAGGCGCACTGTTTGAGGCGGCAATCAAAACAGCGCGGGCCAACGGGCTAACGGATTACCGTCTCGTCGTCAACGTCGGGGCGGGAGCGGGGCAAGAGGTCTTTCACACTCACGTTCACATCATGGCGGGGTGGGATGAGGCCGCGCCGCTCGGTTAAGGTAGGTTCGGGGCGGGCGTGTGTAAGCGTGGTCGTTCGGGCGCTGTGGATATAATATGGCGTCCGTAAAGCTTTCGTTCCGGTCAGTTGGTGCGCTACGATGAGTCAGGTACGAGAGGTGTGAACCCTGTGAATTCGGTCCCCAGCGTCACCTTAAACGACGGCGATACCGTCCCTCAACTCGGTTACGGGGTCTATAAGATCAAACCCGAAGACGCCGTAGCCGCGGTGAGTCGCGCCCTCGAGACCGGCTACCGCCATATCGACACCGCCCAGATGTACGGCAACGAACGCGAGGTCGGTGAGGCGGTTCGCGCTTCGGGTCTGGATCGCCACGAGATTTTTGTAACCAGCAAGCTCAACAACGGCTTTCACGAACCTGAAGCTGCGCGCCGAGCTTTCGAGGGCACCCTGACCAAGCTCGGTTTGGGTTATGTGGACCTGTTTCTTGTCCACTGGCCGCTACCGACTCGTTACGGCGGCGACTTCGTCTCGACCTGGCGGACGCTCACCGAGTTTTACCACGAAGGTCACGCCCGTTCGGTCGGCGTATCGAACTTTCAGATCGCGCACCTAGAGCGGCTGGCAGCCGAGACCGACCTGGTCCCGGCGGTCAATCAGATCGAGGTCCATCCTTACTTTAATAACGACGCGCTACGCGCCTACGGTCAGGCTCACGGGATCGTTACCGAAGCGTGGTCGCCCCTCGCGCGCGGCGAGGTGCTGGATGACCCTGTAGTCACAGAGATCGCCGAAAGGACAGGCAAGACGGCGGCGCAGGTCGTGCTCCGGTGGCATCTTCAGCGCGGCGACGTGGTATTTCCGAAGTCGGTTACGCCGTCACGGATAGCCGAGAACTTCGCCCTGTTCGACTTTGCGCTCGAGCCCGCCGACGTTGCGCGGCTGGGTGGCCTGGAGCGCGGCGAAGACGGACGTACTGGCCCAAACCCCGACACTTTCGACCACATTCCCGACTGAGGTGGCAATGAAAGTTTTATTTATCGGAGGAACCGGCGTCATTAGTTCGGCCTGCTCGGAGTTGGCTGCCGAGCGAGGTGTGGAGCTTTATGTGATGAACCGTGGACAGAGCTCGAGGCCACTGCCGGAGGGTGTTCACCTCCTTCAAGGTGATATCCGCGACCGCGCGTCGGTAAAGGCTGCACTTGGGGACGCGACTTTCGACGCTGTGGTGAACTGGGTGGCGTTTACCCCCGAACATATCGAGGCCGATCTGGAGGTGTTTAGAGGCCGAACCGGACAGTACGTTTTCATCAGCTCGGCCTCGGCGTATCAGACCCCGCCGCTGGGTCTGCCCATCACCGAATCGACGCCGCTACGTAACCCCTTCTGGGCCTACTCACGCGACAAGATCGCCTGTGAAGAGCGGCTGATCCGCGCCTACCGTGACGAGGAGTTTCCCATCACCATCGTCAGGCCGTCGCACACCTACGACCGCACCCTGTTGCCGATGGACGGCGGCTACACCGTCGTCGACCGGATGCGGCGGGGCGAAAAGGTCATCGTCCACGGCGACGGCAGCTCGCTCTGGGTCCTGACCCACCACCGCGACTTCGCCAAGGGGTTCGTCGGTCTGCTGGGTAATCCTCACGCCATCGGCGAGACCTTTCACATTACCAGCGACGAACTGCTGACCTGGAACCAGATTTTTGGGACGGTAGCGCGGGCGGCGGGAACGACCGCGCAGATCGTTCACGTCCCGTCCGAGGTCATCGCAGCGTACGACGCAGGTTGGGGTGCAGGGCTTCTGGGGGACAAAGCCCACAGTATGGTGTTCGACAACACCAAGATCAAACGGGTCGTTCCCGATTATGTGGCTACAGTTCCGTTCGCCCGGGGCGCAGAAGAGATCATGGCGTGGTTCGACGCGGACCCGGCGCGTCAGGTCGTCGATCCGAAACGCGACCAGCTTATGGACAAGATTATCGCCGCTCAGCTGTCGGCGTTGCCGGGGGCGTAGTGCGGGTGCGGCGCGCTATTTCTTTACAGTTGTCCTCCAAAGTGCTCACGTAACCTCCGGGTAAACCGCGTCATACGCTTCCGGTTAACGCCCAGGTCGTCGTAGCCGAGGCGTGAGGCGCTGCGAAAGTGAACGTGGCTGCCTGTAACGAGGACCTCGACGTCGTCGACGAAACCGAGCCGGGGTGAACGCGCGGCGAAGTGGGCGTAGTTGCCCTCCCGGACGAGCAGAGTCGTGCGGGGAAAGCTGGTGAGCACCTGCACGGCTGCGCTCATCACCTCCGGGGGTGCGCCCGTGTGGGGCACGGCGTCCATACCGTGCTCACCACCCTTGAAGCTCGAGACGCAGTTGGGCGACGCCGGACAGGGAAGTAGACGACCCTCCCGGACACCCAGCGTGCGGGGACGCGAACCCCATATGCCTGCGAGTAGCGCCGCCACGCCGAGTGCTGCAACGACTGTAAAGATACGGTAGGGTTTCATAAGACTCCGTTTCAACGTCGGCGTGCCTTAGTTCTGGCAGACCACGCCTGAGCTTACCTGAAGCTCACGGACAAACGCGTTACAGCAGCGGCCTCAGCAGCGTCACCACGACCGACACCGACAGCAGCGCGCCCAACGTCGAGACGACCACCGTACGCGCAACCTCTTCGGCGTTGTCGGAAAACTCTAAAGCCAGCATAAAGACCATTACCGCAGGCGGCATCGACCCGAAAAGGGTGACGACCGCCAAGTCGGTACCCTCCAGACCCACCACGTAAGCAGCGGCGAACGCGGCTACCGGCCCCACCACGAGCTTGATACCCGTGGCGAGCCAGTTGACGCCACTCGGCACCGCCAGACCTGCGCGCTGAATCTGCACTCCCAGCACCAGCAGCACGAGCGGAACCGCCGCCCCTGCCAGCAGCTCGACGCCCCGCATCACGCCCAGCGGCAGCGACCAGTCCAGCACATTAAACAACGCCGCAAACAGGGCGGCCCAGACGACGGGCAGCGTGAACGCCGACTGTAGCGACCTGCTCCACGATGCGCTCGAAAAGATCACCGGGCAGACCAGGTAGAGCAGCACCGTCGTCGCCACGTACAAGACGAGCGCCCGCTCGAGCCCCGCCTCACCGATGGCAAAAAGAGTCACGGGCAGCATCAGGTTGGCGCTGTTGACAAACAGGCTGCTGGCGATCACGCCGCGCCGCGACCCGGCGCTGAGATTACGGCTCGCCACGCTCGAGACCACCAGCATGAGAGCAAGCATCAGAAAAAACGCCGCCAAAAGCCGCCCGACGTTGCCCGCGCCCAACGTGGTGCTCGAGAGCGAACTAAAAACCAGCGCGGGCGTGGTGGCGTAGAGCGCCAGACGGTTGAGCGGGGTAAGGTCGAGGGAGAGCGTGTAACCGGCTACCGCGCCGACACCCATCACCAGAAAGGCGGGCAGGACGACGCTGAAAAGCGTGGCAAGAGTAGGGAGCATAGCGGAGGCCGGTCGGCAGCAGCCGACGACCCTGAGAGCGTATCACGCCGCGTTGCCCCAGCGTTTTTTGACTTTGCTCCGGTCGCTCCATAATCCGTGACTTTTGGACTGCCGGAGCAGGATTTCAACCTCTACTCCTATGCCTGCCAGGGGTTTAGAGTGGAAGTGCCGCCCGGGGGGGCAGCCGTGGTGCCGATCAGCAGCAAGGTACACAAAAGCCCGCACAGTTCTGTGCGGGCTTTTTGACTGCTCTGCAAAAACTTACGAGGCTCACGTCGCTCAAACGCTACCTTGCCGGTGCAAGGTGGTGCTCAGGTTATGTCGCCGGTTATTCAAGCTGTCGCCGGAAGAAATCTACCATCTCACCAAAGGCGTCCCCCGCCGCCCCGTCGGTGCGGAGCTGCCCGTCTTGCAGCATAAAGCCGTGCGGTTCACCCTGGTAGACTTTGAGTTCAAACGGTTTACCAGCCTCGTCAAGCGCCGTCGCGTAGCTGTAGATATCCGCAATAGGACTGGCTTCATCGGCGGTACCGTGAATGATAAGCATCGGCGCGTCTAGCTCAGCGATCAGGTCGGTCGGCGAGGGGTCGCCCGCGTTGGGAAAACCGTACCAGGCGACGCCCGCACCAAAGTTCTCGATCTGCGGCGTGAGCAGCATGGTGTAGCGTCCCCCGGCACAAAAGCCCGTAAGCCCCAAGCGTTCACCGTCTACGTCGTCTCGCGCCCGCAAAAAACTGATACCGTCGCGCACAAGCTGCGCTACCGTGTCATCCGAAGGTTCACGTTCAAAGGTCTGCCAACCGACCGCGAGTACCACGAAGCCCTCGGCGGCGAAGTTGTCGGTCATGGTGCGGTAGCCTTCCTCGAGCCCGTTAAACGAGTGGATCAAAACGATACCGGGGTGGGGTCCGTCCGCATCGGGCGCAGCTAGGTAAGACGCGTAGGCTTGCCCGCCACTCGTCACCTCGACTTCTTGTCCGACGGCGTTTTGGGCCACAGCAAAACCTGCAAACAGCAGCCAGATTGCAAACGTCAAGTGCTTCATGAGTTCTCCCCAAACTGACTTTGGCTTTAGTATACCGCAGTCAGCAGCCCACCAGATATTTGATCGACAGAGGGTTGGGTGAACCCGCCGAGCCATAAGCGTGAGCATAGGGGGAACACAGTGCGTCTATATTTTCCCTTCGAGCTCCTTTATTTCTCCTACCTCGCTTCGGCGATACGTTCAGAAAGCTGACTGAGGCGAAACTCCGGAAGCCGTCTAAGATCATGATTTAATACGGCTTTTCAGCGTGACTCGTCAGCAAGGTGCTGCAAAAGGTCGCCGAGCGCCGTCAGGTCGTCCAGAATATAATCGGGGGCACCGTCGGCTGGGACGCTACCGAGGTCTTCTCTACTCGACACGCCGGTCAGGACCAGCGCCGCCTTAAAACCTGCGGCTTTGGCTCCGGCAACGTCGGTCTCGAGGCGGTCTCCGACCATCAGGGTCTCGTCGGGCCGGGTTCCGAGACGGCGCGCCGCCGCCTCGAACATCGCCGGGTAGGGTTTACCGGTGACGGTCGGCTCTACGCCCGACGCGGCGCTGATCACCGAAAGTACCGCTCCGGCCCCCGGCAGCTGACCGATTTCGGAGGGGTACGTCAGGTCGTAGTTGGTAGCAACGAAGGCTGCGCCCCGCCTAACCAACAGACTGGCCGACGCCAGCAGCGCGTAGCTGAGGCTGGTCGTCGCCAACCCCCCCACGACGACGCGCGCGGTTTGACCGGCGCGCACCTCGTCTGCGCCGACGATGTTAAAGCCCGCCGCTGCGAGGGTCTCACGTAACGCCGCTTCGCCGACCACGTAAACGTTCGTGCCCGCCGGAAAATGCTGTTTAAGATAGCTTGCGGCAGCGCCCGGAGAGGTGAGCACCTGGTCGGGCCGGACCTCGACGCGCAGCCGGGCCAGCTTCTGAACGTACTGCGAGACTGTTTTGGTAGCGTTGTTCGTCGCCAGCACGAACGGCAGCTCGAGCCGAGCGAGTGTACCGAACAGCTCGGTTAAACCGGGGAGCGGTTCGTCGCCGCGCCAGAGTACCCCGTCCATATCCAAAACCACGCCCCGAATCGTCATAAAGCCAAGTTTACCCCGGCAGTGGTTGCCGGGGTTGCGCTGAGTACGGAGGTTCGCACCCCGTTACACACACGCGCCGGTAATATCTGGTAGGGTTGCCCAGAGTTCACGTTTAGAGAGGACGTTATGGCAAATGTTTCTAAAGCAGATCTGATTAGAGAGCTCGCCGAAAAGACCGGCGTCGTTCAAAAAGATGCCAAGGCGGTCGTTGACGGCCTGCTCGAGAGCGTAAGCACGCATCTCCGCAGCGGCGACAAGGTGCAGCTAACCGGCTTCGGTACTTTTGAAGTCCGGGAGCGCAGCGCCCGCACCGGCGTCAAACCCGGAACCTCGGAAAAGATCGAGATCGCCGCCAGCAAATATCCGGCGTTCAAAGCGGGTAAAAGCCTCAAAGATGAGGTCAATTAGGTTTTATTAGCAGCGCAGTAATGACGACCGACGCTGGGGTGAGGGGCGCTAGTCGTCCCACTCCCAGCGGAAGGGGTCTACGTTGTCGGCTTCGGCTGTTCCGGAAGCGACAAACTCACACGCCTGAATCTGGTCTTGGCGGACGACCAGATACTGCGACTCGAGCAACCCGGTAGCTGCGTAGACGACCGGGTTGCACAAGATCAGCACACGCTTGGCACCACCGAGAAAATCCATAAGTTCGGACGCGCCGCCCTGGTCGGTTTTGGGCAGGTCTTGAAGCGCCACCTGGGCGCCCTCTACCACGACGCCGCCCACGATAAGCTGTAATTTGGGGCTGGTCCCCATCTACTCCCCTTTTTTCCTAGACGCCCCCGTCGGTCGCCGGATAAGGCCAACGTAGTTACCTTTGCTGTCGTCTCCGAGTGTGACCTGCTCGCCCAAGCTGATCTCCGGTGGCAACTGTTTGGGCAGCGTCCGCTCGATAACCGGGAGCCGCAGGGCGTGTTGCGACAAGGCGTAAGTATCTAAAAAGACGTCGGTAGCGTGAGCGAGAGCCGCCTTTTTGGTACTGCTCGCCTGCAACGCCTGAAGCTGCGTGACGGCCTGGTGGAGGGGTGCGGCGATAGCCCGTGGTTTTGCGGTTTTGGTCGTCGGGCTGGGTGTTTGAGCGCGCCACTTGTCTAAAAACGCTGCGTAGTGGAGGTCATTTTCGACCGACCAGTCAGTCAGCTCCCGGTCGCGCTTGGCGGGTGCCTGGTCTCCCGGCAAGAGTTTGAGAAGAGCGTTTAGACTGCTTGGCAGAGCGCCCGCCCCCGGCGTCAGGTCGCCCTTCTTAAGGGCGTCTACGAGAACGTCGTAAAAGGTCAGTAACCGTCTACGGTTACTGATATGCAGGTGGGGCGCATCGTGCTCGAGGATTTCGCTGAGGCGTACAGACATAACGTATGGTAGCAGGGCAGGGGACGCCGGTGGGCAATAGACCTCTCTTGACCCGAACACGCGTCCAGAAAACGAAACGCAGAGACTAAAGCTTCGGGCACCCGCTTGCACACCAGCGACATAAAACATTATAGCAACATAAAAACATCATTATGTTATTTTAGGGCTATGTCTACCCAACCAGCCGAAAAGAAACGCACGACCGTCTACATCTCGCCCGACGTACTCGAGTACCTCGCAGTTCGGCGCGCTAGGGGAGCCGGGAGCGTGTCGCAACAGCTCGAGAACCTGGTGAGGGAGGTGATGCCGCGCACTCCAAGCCGCGAAGACGTAGCCGTGATGGAGGCGCGTGAGGTGGAGGGCTACACCAAAAAACCGCCGGGACCGACCGAGCTCGAGCTTTGGCAGCGTGAACAGGTTTGGGAGGAGGGGTGAAGCGTGGTGAGGTCAGGTGGTACACCTTCACCGTACCCGACAAACGTCGGCCTGTCCTGATACTGACCCGCAACACCAGCATCGGTGTGCTAAACGCTCTCACCATCGTACCCATTACCTCTACCGTTCGTAACGTACCCTCGGAAGTCTTTTTAGACGATACGGACGGCCTCGCAAACGAATGCGCCGCCAACCTGCACAGCCTCCAGACGGTGCCAAAAGACAAGCTGGGCCGCTCATCACGACTCTTTCTCAGGGGCAGTTGCAGGATATCGAGCAGGCGCTACATTTTGCTCTGGGGTTCGGGGAGACCTTATAGATCGTTGCGCCCGTCCAGCCATACGGTCGAACCCTATTCTTTCCACACCGCCAAAGACGCCGACGACTACCTCCCCGCACCACACGATTCAAAACGCTCGTACTCGCCCCCGCGTTACCGTCACCCCTGACATCCAGCCGCTTGCCGAGCTAAAATCTAGGGGTGCGTCACGACCCCCCCGCCTCTACCCAAGCCGCCTGTTGTTCGGTTTCGCGTGCGTCTGGACGTGCGGACGCGGTTCCCACAGAAACCGCGACGGTTCCGGAGGGGCGCAGCCCTACTGCGAACAGCACGGTTGACATGGTGCGATTAGGGGGCGGCTCGTTTCTCATGGGCAGCGACGACGACAGCTTTCCAGCCGACGGCGAAAGCCCGGTGCGAGAGGTAACGTTCAGTCCTTTCTGGATCGACCGCTACGCCCTTACCAACGCTGCGTTCACCACGTTTGTGGAAGCGACGGACTACCGCACCGAGGCCGAGCAGTTCGGTTGGTCGTTCGTCTTCCACGGGTTTTTGCCCGAAGGATTTCCGCCGACTCGGGGCGTCGCAGAGGCTCCCTGGTGGCGGCAGATTCACGGTGCGGACTGGGCGCACCCGGAGGGGCCGGAGTCTACGCTCGAGGCGCGCCTCAATCACCCGGTCGTTCACGTCTCGTGGCACGACGCGTTAGCGTACGCGCGCTGGGCCGGGAAACGCCTACCGACCGAAGCAGAGTGGGAGGTGGCGGCGCGGGGAGGTTTGGAGGGTAAACGCTACCCCTGGGGCGACCGGCTGACGCCCGACAAAAAACACCGCTGCAACATCTGGCAGGGAACCTTTCCCACGAGCAACACCGCTAAAGACGGTTTTTACGGTACTGCGCCGGTAGATACCTTCGAGCCGAACGGTTACGGCCTCCACAACATGGTCGGCAATACCTGGGAGTGGTGTAGTGACCTCTGGAGCCAAGACCCTGACATGGCCCACGCCAGAGTCGTCAAGGGTGGGTCGTATTTGTGCCACGCGTCGTACTGTAACCGCTACCGGATTGCAGCGAGAACCCACAACACGCCCGACAGCAGCCTTGGGCACACGGGTTTTCGGTTGGCTCGAGACGCCAAATAAGGCTGGGGCAGACCGGGAGCAACTGCGACATACCCGCTCATCCTACGGTTCGGTCGGTCTGAGCGCCGGATACTAACCCATGACCCTGTTCGATTTCTCAACCGAAAAAAGTATAGAAAGCTGGCACACCGAAAACGACGTGGTGATGGGTGGCGTATCGAAAAGCCAGATCACTCACGTTGCCGAGGCTGAGCCGGAGGGCGCGGCGAGGTTTAGCGGTGAGGTATCGCTCGAGAATGACGGCGGTTTTGCACAAATCTTGTATGACCAGTCCACGCCCGACCTGACCGGTTTTCAGGGTGTCGAGCTGTTCATCAAGGGTGACGGGCAAACCTACGAGCTTCGTTTCGAGACCGACGCCGAACGGGTTTCTTACGCACAATCTTTTATCGCTAAGGGCGAATGGTCGCGTATTCAGCTACCGTTCGCCGACTTTAGCGCCACCCATCACGGAAACCCGGTTCCGGACGCGCCCGAGCTGAACCTGGGGGCGGTGCGAACCGTCGGATTTTTGATCGGCGACGAGCAAGAGGGCCGTTTCGAGCTGTTGATCGGTGAGCTCAAGGCTTACCGCTAGAAGGTTGGGTTGCGTTCAGAGCCCACGTTTTAAGTAAGTGTGTGACAGTAATCGTCTACCCCGGAAAAGCTTGCAAAGCTTGTTGCAGACGCAGAGGCTTTTACGGGGTAGTTCGGCGTTCTCAGGCCGAGACACTTGGAAACTGTTATCCGGTTTGCACCAGGCGCAGCTGAAGCCACGACTTCAGGGGTGAGCTTTAGCTGCGGTTTGGGATCGGCAGCAATACACTTCTACCGTTGACCTTCCGGAGCCGGTGCGGGCTGGTTCTGACCGGGTTGATTTTGATTGTTTTGATTGACCTGATTTTGTGCCGCCCTGTCTTGAGTGTTGGCGTCCATCATGCCCCTTACGTCGAGTAAAAAGTTGCCTTCGCTGGGGAGCATGATGGTTTGCACCCCGGGCGCGAGCCGCTGCGCTACCTCGAGCTGAATGATGCCCGGATTGTTCTGAATCGCGCTCCCTCTAAGCTCGAGTTCTTGCGCCGCGCCTTCGGCTATGGCAATCGTCGCGTCACGTTCGCCCTCGGCCTCGATCACCCGCCGCTCGGCGGCGATCAGCGACTGCCGTTTGCGGTTCTCTTCAACCTGAACTTGCTGTTCAGCCCGCTGTTTCTCCTCGATGGCCTGACTTATCGACTCGGGGATGCGGATATCACGTAACAGCACGTCGATAAGGAGGATGTCACCCTTGCCTAGTTCTTGAGTAAGCGCGTCCTTGATGCCCTGTTGCAGTTCGGTCCGCTGCGTGCTGATGACCTCGGCGGCGTTGTACTGGGCGATTCGGTCGCGGATCACCGAACGCACCTGCGGACGTATGAGGGTGTTTTCGTAGTCGGTCCCGAGCGTCTGATAGATAGCGTCGGCCTCACTCGGGTCGATGCGGAAACGGATGGTCACGTCGGTGGTAATCTGCAAGCCTTCTCTCGACAGGGCCGGGATGTCGTCGCCGTCGCTGCGGTTAAATTCGACGGCCTGGTCTCTGGTCGAGAGCAGCGTAACCTGCTGCAAAAGCGGCAAAGCGATGTGAAAGCCTTCGCCGAGTTCGCCCTCTTGAACACCGCCGAAAACGTTAAAGACGACCCCGGTCTGACCAGCCGGGACGACCACAAAGCTCGCGGCGAGCAAACCGAGCAGCGCCACGCCTATCGCCGTATTTCTAAGCCACGCTTGCCTTCTTACCACGCCGTAGACGATGCCGACGACGGCAGCGCCGAAAATGAGTAGTCCGATTTCTGTCATGTGTACTCCTGTAGGCAGCGTTGAGTCGGCTCCTGGCTACATTATGCTTTCTCGGCGGGGCGAGGGAGGTTTCGCAGGATGATGAGGACGCAGGTTTGATAGTTTCTCGAGCACCCATCGCCCGGTTTACGCCATGAGGACGACCCCGCACCCTGAACGACGGCTGCAAAAGGGTGGCGTTATCGCAAAACCACTGAAGATGTCAGCAGATTCCGATTCGAGACGTGCGCCCTTATAACGCCTCGAGCACCCTTTTTCTAGCGCAGAAACGCCTCCGGTAACCCGCCGTCGACGCTGAGAATCTGCCCGGTCGTTTTGGCGAGTTTGCTGCTGCTGAGTAAGTAGGCAGCTTCGGCCTGATCCGCGAGCGTGATCGGCGCGCCCGTTAGCGTCCTTTGGGCGTAAAACGCGGCGAGTTTGTCCCGGAGCAACTCGGTATCGTCGTCGTCGTCGTAGGGAACACTGTACTTTGAAAGTGAACTTATCACGCGCTCACGCGGAAACATGCTGCTGCCCTCGACGACGGTCGCGGGCGCGAGGCCGTTGACCCGGACCAGCGGCGCTAGCTCGAGCGCGAGTTCCCTTACCAAGTGATTTGCCGCGGCCTTGCTCGTGTCGTAAGCAAACGAACCCTTTTTGGCCACCGCCCCGTTTACGCTTGTCGTTAGCACGAGCGTTCCGGTCAGCCCCTGCGCCCCCCAGATACGTTTAGCCTCGTCCGCAACCAGGTAGCTGCCGGTCACGTTGATAGCGAACGTCCGGCCCCACATGGCGTCGGGGATACCTCCCGAGGCGTCCGGTGAGACGAATATGCCAGCGGTAACGATGATGTGGTCGAGGCCGCCATAGGCCAGCACGGCCTGCTCCAATAACCTCCGCACACTCTCACGGTCGGTGATATCGACCTCGAGACCGAGGGCGGGACCACAGCTCGAGATACCTGTCCCGCCCACCCCGATACCCACACCGTAGCGGTCGGTAAGCTCCTGCGCGGTCGCCTGTGCCGCCTCCAGGCTGAGGTCGGCGCAGACCACGTGCGCGCCCGCTTCGGCGACGCGGTGCGCGGTCCCCTTGCCGATTCCGCTCCCCGCCCCGACCACCACCACGACGTTCCGGGCAAACTCTTGTTCGGGGGGCATCCGCCGCAGCTTCGCCTCCTCGAGCTGCCAGTATTCGATATCGAACGCCTCTTGCGGCGGCAGCGCGACGTATCCGCCTAAAGCTTCCGCGCCGCGCATGACCTCGACGGCGGCGCTGTAAAACTCCGCGGTCACCCGCGACTCGCTTTTGTTTTTGCCCCACGCGATCATTCCGACGCCCGGAATCAGCATCACAGTCGGGTTAGGGTCACGCAGCGGCGGCGAATCGGGGTGTTTGCACGCCTCGTAGTAGGCTCGGTAGTCCCGGCGGTAGATCTCGAGCCCGCTTTCCAATTTGCCGATCAGCACTTCGGCATCTTCAGTCTGAGGATTCCAGTCCACATATAGCGGTTTGATCTTCGTTCGCAAAAAGTGGTCGGGGCAGCTCGTACCGAGTTCCGCTAGCCTCGGGGCGTCGGCGCTGTTGACAAAACGCAACATCGCCGGGTCGGACTGCACCGTCCCGATAAACCTGGCCTGTTTTGAAACCATGCCGCGCAACTTGGGCAAGACCTGAGCAAGGACCTCGTTACGCCCCTTCTCGCTGAGGCTCTCGCACTTCGGCCCCCCGAACGTTCGTTCTCCCCGGTCACGCGCCTCTATGTAACGCGCCGCCCGTTCGATAAGCCTCAGACTCAGCTCGTAACAGGCTCGGTCGTCGTCGGCCCAGTTGATAAGCCCGTGCTGACCCATCACGAGCCCCTTCAGCGTCGGATTGTCGCGGACTGCCCGTTCCATCGCCAACCCCAGGTCGAAACCGGGGCGCTGCCACGGTACCCAACCGACTTCATCGCCGTAAATCTCACGGGTGAGCGCCTTACCGTTTTGGCTCGCGGCGACCGCGATCACCGCGTTCGGGTGCGTGTGATCGACGTGTTTGTGCGGGACAAAAGCGTGCAGGGGCGTGTCGATAGAGCCCGCCCTCGAGTTGAGGTTGTAGACCGTATGCGGATAGAACGCGACCATCTCGTCTTCAACTGGCGTCTTAACCCCTTTTTCGTCGGCGCGGTCGTAGATGGTTTTGAGCGCCTTCAGTTTGTTCGTATACAGCGAGGCGAAGTTTTCACGTTTGGCAGTCCGCAGGTCTCCCCCCGAACCTTTGACCCACAACACCTCCTCGTCCTCACCCGAAAGGGGGTCCGGCATCACGAGTTTGGCGGACGTGTTGCCGCCGCCGGTGTTGGTGACGCGCGGGTCGCTGCCGAGTAGGTTCGAGCGGTAAACGAGGCGTTCGACCGGCTCCAGCGCGGCAGCTACCGCGTCGTCCCAGCCGTAAGAAACATGTTTGAAGTCTTGCTCGGTCATGGGGTTCCTCCGTGGGGGGAGAGGCGAGTAGGAAGAATGAAGTAGGGAGAAGGGTGGGGTGACTCGAGATACCGGGTTTGTTGACCATTGCCGCTTGGAAAGTACGCTCGAGTTCGCGCCGCACACGCAAAATGCCGACACTTCGTAACTTCCTCCTTGCTTCCTACTTCTTGCTTCTTTTCATCTGGTACAGCCTGAAGTCGCAACACTCAGCGTCGACAGGCACTCGCTCACAGGTCAGGTCGGGTAGCCTCCACCGGCGGTTTCGGTGCCGCGCGCTCGGGCGTTCGCTTCGTCGTAACCGCCTGTTGCAAGCGCCCTCATGGGGTCGGGCTCGAGGCCCTTCTCCTCGCGCCACGCCCGCAAGGGGGGCCGGACATCGGTCTTAAAGGCGTCTGTCAAAATCCCGTGCGCGCCCAGCACGTCGCCCTGACCCTGCGCCGCCGCCAGCGCTGCGAAGTCGATGTGGAGCGCCTTGGCGTACGCCTCCTGGCAGTTCAGCACCGAGAGCAGCATCGCCCCCAGCTTCGGCTCGACCGCGTGACTCTGGTCGATCATATAGGCCACGCGCCCCGCCCCCGGCAGCCCGCTCCGCTCCGCCGAAACGAGTTCGGCGTAGATGCAGAAGAGTTCAAAGGGGTCGGCGCTACCGACGATCAGGTCGTCGTCAGCGTAGCGGCGACTGTTGAAGTGAAACCCACCCAGCTTGCCCTCGGCGAGCAAAAATGCGACGATCTGTTCGATGTTGGCCCCCTGCAAATGGTGGCCCAGATCGACCAGAACCTGCGCCTGCGGTCCCAGTTTGAGGCAATGCGCGTAGGCCATCCCCCAATCGGCGAGGTCGGTGGCGTAAAAGGCGGGCTCGAAGGGTTTGTACTCGAGCAGCAACCTCCCCTCCTCCGGTAGCGCCGCGTAGACCTCCCCAAGACCATCCTCAAAACGCGCTTTGCGCTCCCGCAGGCTGTCCTGACCGGCATAATTGGTTCCGTCAGCGAACCAGAGTGAGAGGTCACGCGATCCCACCTCACGCATAACCTCACAGCACTCCAAGATACGCGCCACCGCCCGCCGCCGCACCGCCGCGTCCGGGTGCGCGAGCGAACCGAGTTTGTACACGTCGTCTTGAAACACGTTCGGGTTGATCGCGCCGATACCGACGCCCAAACCTTCGGCAAAAGCCTTCAGCTCGGCCCAGTCGTCTACCTTGTCCCAGGGGATATGCAGCGCGACGCGGGGGGCAATTCCGGAAAGCTTGTGGACGACAGCAGCGTCTGTGATCTTCTGGTGTACCGTGGTGGCTGCGCCCGGATAGCTAAAGGTTTTGAAACGGGTACCCGAGTTGCCATAACCCCACGACGGCGTTTCAATCTCCTGGGCGCTCAGGGCGGTAAACAGCTCGGTTTGATTCATCGGGTCTCCCCATCCTCGCTATGTTCTGCGACGATATGCTCTGCGACGATAAGTCGGACTTGGGCTTTTTCGAGTGCCCGCACCACCACAGTCGGCGGCGTGGCCTCGGTAATTAAGATGTCGACTTGCTCAAGCGGCGCAATCTTACCGAACGCCTCGTAACCGAATTTGCTGCTGTCGATAAGGGCCACTACCCGGCGACTCGAGGCGATCAGCCGCTCCTTAACCTCGACCTCGGGCAGGTGCGCGTCGGTAAATCCGGCTTCGGGCGAACATCCTTTGGCGGAAAAAAAGATCGTGTCGAGGCGTAGCCGTGACAAGTTCTGCGTAACCAGATTTCCGACGAACGAACGCGCCCGCTCGTGAAAGCTGCCGCCGATCAGCGTAAAGGGGACGCCCGCCGCCGCCAGCGCGTTAGCGACGTCCAGGCCCGTGACCAGCGCCTGAACAGGGACGTTGCCGAGAAGCTGCGCGAGTGTAAGCGCGGTGGTGCTAGCGTCGAAACCGACCACATCGTTTTCTTCGATCAGGGTCAGCGCCGCTCTAGCGATCCGTTCTTTGGGCTCAGTGTGCTGTCCCACACGCATCGTATAAGCGACCTCGGTACCGGCCCCCTGCGCCACGCGCGCGCCGCCGTGAACGCGCTCGAGCAGTCCCCCTTCGGCGAGCACGTCGAGGTCGCGGCGAACCGTCATCTCATGAACGTTCAGCGTCCGCGCGAGGTCCTTGATCCGGACGATACGCTCGCTGAAGGCCAACCGCAAGATGTGCCGGTGGCGCTCGGCAGGGACGCGCATATCAGCCATCCTGAAAAGTTGACATAAAGTATGAGTTTACGTTTCCGGGTTGTCTTGGATTGTCATATGGTCCCGAGTGATTTAGCAGATAGCTCGAGGTTTCGGCTCGAGCCCCGTTCCGGGAGCCTCTGTAACGCGGGCCGATCACAAGTAACGCTCCCTAAAACGCCCGTAGGCGTCCTCCCACGCTTCTCGGTCTCTGGGTTCGTAGTGGGTCTGAGGGCTCGAGGCCGCCGCCACACGCCGCCCTTCTGCCAAGTCGGAGACGAAACCGCGCGCCAGCGCCTGCACCATCACGTTGCCCAGGGCCGTCGCCTCGACCGGTCCCGCGACCACCGGGCGGTTGCAGGCGTCGGCGGTGTATTGACACAGGCGCGCATTCTGGCTGCCACCCCCAACGATCCGCACTTCACGGGTGACGCTGCCGGTAAGGGTCCCCAGGTCGTCCAACACGCTCCGGTATTTGAGCGCCAGACTCTCCAAACAGCAGCGCACGGTCGCCCCTACCCCGTCCGGTTCCCGTTCACCGTGACGGCGACAGGCGGCGCGGATGGCGTCGGGCATAGAGTCCGGATTAAGAAACGTTTCAGCCCCAGGGTCGATAAGGCTGCCGAACGGCTCCGCCTCGTCGCCGAGCGCGAGCAACTCGTCCCACGAAAGATCGTGACCGGCCCCCGCCCACACGCGGCGGCACTCGCTTAGGAGCCACAACCCGGCCACGTTTTTAAGCAGCCGGACACTCCCGCCGACGCCGCTTTCGTTGGTAAAACCGCGTTCTTGCGCCCCCAAGGTGAGGACGGGTTCGGCGACTTCAGTCCCTACCAGGCTCCACGTCCCCGAACTGATAAACATCCCACCGGCGGGCAGCGTGGCAACGGCGCTCGCGGTGTCGTGGCTTGCCGGGGCAATGACGGGTGTACGGAGCCCCAGCCCCGTCTCTTTAGCGACGGTAGGGTAAAGTGTTCCGAGCACCGTTCCCGGCTTGATCAGAGGCGGCAAGATGTGACCGGGGAGGTTTACGGCTTCTAACAGGTCACTCGCCCACTCACGGGTGCGGGCGTCCAGAAGTTGCGTGGTCGAGGCAATCGTGGTTTCAGCCGCGGCGCGACCGCTTAACCAGTAATGAAATAAGTCGGGCATCAGCAGCAGGGTTTCGGCGACCCCGAGTTGGGGGCTCCCGCGCAGGCTGTAGAGCTGATAAAGCGTGTTGATCTGCATAAACTGCACGCCGGTGCGCGCGTAGAGCTGAGCTTTGGGCAGCCTCTCGAAAACCTCTTCCATCACGCCGTCGGTACGCGGGTCGCGGTAGTGCCTCGGTAAACCGAGCAGCTCCCCGTGACTGTCGAGCAAGCCGAAATCGACGCCCCAGGTATCGACGCCGATACCTTCCAACTCGTACCCCTCACGCGCGGCCCTGCCGAGCGCCGTCTGGATTTCAGACCAGAGGCCGAGCACATTCCAGTAGAACCGGTCGTGCAGACGGACCGGGCCGTTCGGAAAACGGTGCAGTTCGCGCAGCTCGAAACGCTCGCCCGTAAAGTGCCCGAGCACCACGCGACCACTCGAGGCACCCAGATCGACCGCTACGAACGCCGCCGTCACTCGACCAACCGGGCGCGGCGGTAGTGTTCGTCGAGGCGGGCGTCGATTCGCGCCACCTCGGACTGAGGTAAAAAGCGCGGTCCCCCGAGCGCGTAGCTGCCCAAGAGCGTCCGCGCCCACTTGTCCGCCATCAGGGTGATGTTGAGCACTTCACGAGCACTTTGCCCGAGAGCGACCAGGCCGTGATTCTCGAGCAGCAGCAGTTTGGGCGGCCCTCCATAAACATTTGTGTAACGCTTCAACTCGGCCTGGACGGCTTTCGCTAGAGCGAAACCAGGATCGACGTAAGGGACGACCGCTGGGGCGGGGCCACAGACCACCACGGCGTCGGGAAAGATGTGCTGGCGAAACGGTTCTGCGCCTGCCACGCTGCACAAGATTTGGTTGACGGCAACCGCGTGCGTGTGACCAACCCATTTGGCCCCACCATGACCCGCGCTGCTACTTAAACAAAGTGCGTGCAAAAAGGTCTCTACCGACGGTTTTTTCTGCGCGGCGTCGGTCGAGGTAGAAACGAGCGCAGAGGTGAGCGCGTCTTCTACCTTGGCTTCACTCAGCGCGCCTTGCTCGAGCAGCCCCAGCACCGCCCCGAGCTGTACCCGGCTCAGATCGGTCTCTTGAAGCGTCCGCAGGCTGCTCCCGGACGCCTTCACCCAAAATGTGTCGTCCGGGGCGCGCGCGCTGACGTTGCCTTCACCCAGGATAACCAGCTCGAGGACAGGCTCACCGAGCTGCCGGGCGAGCCCTATAAGTTCGGGCGGGGGCGGTGTCATATGTAGATCATTAATTGGAAGCATTTTGTTTGGGGTAGCAAATGGCCTGTAGCTTGTGGGAAAGAAAACTCCAAACCACAAGCTACAGACTACGAGCTACAAGCCCCTAAAAATCGAAATCGTTGATGTTTTCAGCCGTAAACACGAACGGCGCGCCGAGCAGGACTTCCGAACCGTTGATGACTTGCAGGTCGCCCAGGCGTCCGGCAGGTACCGAAGTTGCGCCGGACTCGAGGGTCCCGTCGGCAACCGCGCGCATCACGTAGGTCGCGGCGTAACCGAGATCGACAGGGTTCCAGAGCACCACCGACTTCACACACTCCGATTCGACGTAGGGTTTCATATCGTTGGGTGTAGCCAGACCGATTACGGCGACCTCGCCGCAGAGTCCGGCTTGCGTCACGGCGTCCGCCGACGACGGCGTCGCCACGCTGGTCATACCGAAGATGCCGTCTAGGTCGTCGCCATACTTGTTGACGAGGGTGTTGGCCTGGTTAAACGAGAGTACCGCGTCCTCCTGGGCCTCTAAGGTCTCGAGCCACCCCATCTCGGGAAAGCACGACGACGCGTACGCCTGCATCTCGGCGATCCAGCGCGCCTGATTGGGGGTGGTAAAGGTGCTGGTGACGATGCCGAACTGCGCGGCCTCACCCTTTTCAGCGGCCATAGTGTCGATCATTGCCTTGGCGATGCCGTTAAATTCGGCCTGGTTGACAAACCATTCGCGCGCGTCCGGTTGACTGTTGGCGTCGTAGCCGACGACGTGAACACCGCGCGAGAGCGCCCTTTTGAGCACCGGCGAAATTGCCACCGGGTCGTTGGCAGCGAACAGAAGACCGTTGACGTCACCACTGGCGAGGTAGTTTTCGATGACTGCGATCTGGTCGTCGATGTTGGCCTCGGTCGGGCCGTCGGTACGGACGGTGACGTTACCGAGTTCTTCGGCGGCCTGCTGCATCCCGAGCGTGGTCGCGCTGAAGTAGCCGATACCGACGAGTTTGGGGACGTCGATCAGGGTCAGCGGCTGACCGGCGAGATCGGGCGCGCTTTCCGCCGTACCTCCGTCGTAAGCTTGCGCTTCCGGAGCGGGCGGCGCTTCAGTCCCGCAGGGCAGCGGATTCGTCGGCTGGTCGTCGCCCCCGGCCCAGGTTTGGGCGGAAGCCAAAGAAGCTGTAAGGAGCGCGGCGGCGAACAGAGCGGTGCGTCTACTAGACATGTGAACCTCCATAAAGTGCGGTCTTGTCAGGTGTCTTGTGATGAAGTGCTACGTAACGTTGAAGCGGGAAAGAAACACACAGGTTTACATGGTTCCTCCTCTACGACCCTGAACGAGGTTGTTAACCAAAATAGCCAAAATCAGCATCGAGCCGATCACGATAATCGTCGCGTCGCTCGTCACGCCCGTAAGCGCCAGACCGTTTTTAAGCAGCTGGATCAGTACCAGCCCGATCACGGTACCCAAGATGCTGCCTTTACCGCCGAAGATGCTGGTTCCGCCCAGCACCACAGCGGCGATAGCGTCGAGCTCGAGTCCCGTCCCCATATCGCTGCGGGTGGTGGTGACTCTCGAGACGAAGATAATTGCCGCTATTGCCGCCATCAGCCCGGAAAACCCGTAGATGACAAACAGGTTACGCCCCACAGGTAGCCCCGAAAAGCGCGCCCCAACCGGATTGTTGCCCTGCGCGTAGAGCGCCCGCCCGAGCGTGGTGGTGCGGAGTACGACCGCCGACACCACCGCCATCAAAATAAACGCCCAGAGCTGCGTGGGCAACCCCGCGACGTTGCCCTGTCCGAAAAAGAAAAACCATTCAGGATACCCCGTCACGCTCCGCGCCTGACTGATCCCCTGCGCCAGCCCCCGGTAAAGTGCGAGCGTCGCCAGCGTCATAATCAGCGGCGGTACTCCGACCCGGACGATAAAAAGCGCGTTAAAAAGCCCCGCCAGCACGCCAACAAGTAAAACGAGCAGCAAGACGCCAGCCAGCGGCACCCCTACGACCTGCCAGAGCACCCCGAGCAGGACCGCGCAGAGTCCCAAGATCGACCCCACCGACAAGTCGATACCGGCGGTGATAATAATAAAGGTCATCGGCAGCGCCACCAACCCGACTTCACTCATTAAACGCCCCTGATTGAGCAGGTTGCGGGTGGTAAAAAAGGCGTCACTACGCCCCGCCAACACCACCACGACCACCCCCAGAAACAGAAACAGCACCCCCTCCTGACTTAGCAGGATTCGGCGCAGACGCCGCCCCCAACCGGGCGCGCCGCGAGCCTCACGCGTCACCGGCTAGACCGCCTGCCGGTTGCGCCGCACGAGGTCGACGAGTACGGTGACTAGAATAAGCAAACCCTGCACCGCCTGAATCCAGAACGGCGAGACGTTGACGAAGATCATGCCCGAGCGGATGGTACTCAGGAGAATCGCCGCCAGCATCGCGCCTACGACCGTCCCTTTGCCCCCCAGGATGCTGACCCCGCCCACGACAGCGGCGGTGATCACGAACAGCTCCAGACCCGGTGGCGGCGTCGGCTGAATCACGTTGAGCTGCGTGGCGTAGAGCACCGCCGCAACGCCCGCAAAGACGCCGTTTAGGATAAAGACCTGCATAGTCAGCCGCGTTTGCGAAAAACCCGACAACCGCGCCGCCTCCGGGTTTCCGCCGAGCGCGTAAAAGGCGCGGCCCAACCCGCTGTAACGAAGCCAGAGCGCCGCTAACAGCGTCAGCAGCACCATAAAGATGACCGGCATTGGTACCCCCAGAGGGCGCGCTTGGGCCAGATAAAATGCGTCCGGCATCCCGGTGATGCGTGCGCCGCCCGTCCAGAGAATCAGGATGCCCTTTAAGATACTGAGCATTCCCAGCGTCACCACGATAGAAGGGATTTTAAGGTACGCAACGAGCAAACCGATCACCGCGCCGACGCCCCCGCCTATAACTAGCGGCGCGAGCCACGCTACAGCTATCGGCGCGTCACCTACGACCAAACGCCCGCTGACGACCGCCAAGAGACCGATCAAAGACCCCACCGAGATATCGATGTTGCCGGTGATAATAACCATCGACATGCCGATAGCGGCGACGGCTATATAGGCGTTGCCCTGCAAGATGTCGAGCAGGTTGCGCTCGGCTAAAAAACGTGGGTTGCTGACGCCGACCACGACGAAAAGCAGCACCAGCGCCAGAATAATGGCGCTCTCCTGATTCGCCATCAGGCTGCCGAGTCGGGCCTCGGCAGGAACGTCCGGGCGTGGCAGGAGGGGCTGCAACACCATCACCCCGCCGAGGCCGAGCAGCAGCCAGAAACCTGCGCCCATCGCCCCCAAATAGTCGCCACCCTCCCGCAGAACCTCGAGAAAAAACACGGCGAAGTAGGTCAGCACCAACACCCCGCCGAGCGCCGTGACCGCAGAGGTTGCGCGGTTCAGTTTGGGGTTCAGAAGCCCCCAAACCCCCGCGATACCTGCGATAAAGGCGGCGAAAAGAACCAGTTGAACACCGTTTATCTCGAGGTCGAATTCGTTGGCGTCGCGTGAAGCGTTGACTTCGGCGACCGTACTCGAGCCCAGCAGCGGCTGCGTCACAAACGGAAGCAGCCAGTACGCCGCGACCAAACCGACGCTCAGCAGCAGAGGCAGGAACGCGACGGGCGAAAACCTGACGTTTGAGAAACCGGCACTCACGCCGCCACCCCTTCGCTCATCATCGCCGCGCCGACCCGTTCCGGGGTCGCATCGGCGCGCGAAAACTCGCCGACGAGCCGCCCCTCACGCATGACCAGCACGCGGTCGCTCATCCCCAAAATCTCCGGCAACTCCGACGAGATCATCAGGATCGCCAGACCACGCTCGGCAGCGAGCTGACCGATCAGCCGGTGAATCTCCGCTTTGGCCCCCACGTCGACGCCGCGCGTCGGTTCGTCGATGATCAGCACCTTGGGGTCGCCCGCCAACCATTTGCCGAGCACGACTTTTTGCTGATTGCCGCCCGAAAGCTCCTTAACGACCTGTCCGGGACCGTGGGCGCGAATGCTGAAACGCTCGATGGCGGTGTGCGCCAGCGCGCTTTCGGCGTGACGGTCGACGAAACCGCCCGTAGAGAGGGTTTGCAGCGTCGCCAGCGAGAGGTTCTCGCGGATATTCATCGCCTGAATCAGCCCCTGCGTCCCCCGATCTTCCGGAACATAGGCGACGCCGTGCGCCACCGCCTGCGCCGGATCCTTGACGACGACGACCTCACCGTTCACCAAAATGTCACCGCTGTGCGCCGGAGTCACGCCGAAAACGACCTGCGCCGTCTCGCTCCGGCCCGAACCGACGAGCCCTGCAAGCCCGACGATCTCGCCCGCCCGGAGCGTCAATGAAACGTTTTGGGTGTGAGGTTTGCGCGTGAGGTTACGAAGCTCGAGCACCACCTCCCCCACCTGCGCTTTTTGTTTGGGGAAAAGCGTCTCGACGTCTCGCCCTACCATCATGCTGATAAGTTCGCGCTCCGTCGTGTCGGCGACCCTCTGGGTACCGATATAGTGTCCGTCGCGCAAGACCGTTACCCGGTCCGCCAGCTCGAAAACCTCACCAAGCTTGTGCGAAATATAGATGATACCGACGCCCCGCGACCGCAAAAGCCGGGTGATGCGAAAAAGCTGCGCCACATCGGTTTCGCCGAGCGCCGCTGTCGGTTCGTCCATAATCAGCAGCTTGGCGTCGAGCGAGAGCGCCTTGGCGATCTCGACGCGCTGCCGGTTGCCGACGTTTAAGCTGCCCACCTTACGCCTTACGTCGAGGTCGTGAACCTCCAAGTCGGTAAGAATCTCCCCGGCACGCCGAAACATCGCCTCCCAATCGAGCACCGTCAGCGGCCCCAGACGGCGACGCGGCGCGTGTCCCATAAAGATATTTTCAGCGACGCTCAGCTCCGGGTAGAGGCTCAGCTCCTGATAGATGGTGTCGATACCGAGATTCTGGGCGTCACGGGGGTTGCCGAATTTGACCGGCTTGCCCTCAAAAAAAAGCTGCCCCGAGTCGGGCCGGTGAACCCCCGCCATAATTTTAATCAGCGTCGATTTACCCGCCCCGTTTTCGCCTAAAAGCGCGTGAACCTCACCGCGCTGCACCCCAAAGTCGACCCCTTGCAGGGCGCGTACACCGACAAACGACTTGTGAACGCCCGTGAGCTTAAAGAGTTCATCCATATCAGCCCTTCAGCTTCCTCTAACCGCGCAACAGGCGTAAACCCTAACAGGGCCACACGAAACGCAAGCCCTAAATTTCCATGACTACTTAGACGCGAGCGTAGCATAAGCTCACACGAACGTGCAAGCAGCGTTGCAAAGGTGTTAGAAAATGTGAAGATGCTCGAGGTCAAACTTTTTGCAGCAAGGTGAGTGCTGAGTACCAAGTTCTGAGTTCCAGGTCCCAAATCCCAGTTGCTGACTTCTGACCCCTAGATTCTTCTTTCTCCCCCACTAAAAAACAACCGCCACCTTGCCACACCGCCCACTCGACATCAGCGCGTAGGCTTCGCCCGCTTCGGCGAGCGCGAACTTGTGCGTGACCAAGTCTTCGGGATGAAGCCGCCACCGCACCAACCGCTCGACGAGTTCTTCCATCCGCCAGATACTCGTCACCCACGACCCGCAAACCGTCTTTTGATCGTGAATCAGTTCAGGGCTGGGCTCGAGCGACAGGGTGCTTCCCTCACCAACCAGCGCGACCTTGCCCCACTTGCGCGTCGCCTGAACTGCAATCCGGCGTCCCGGCTCGCTGCCGCTGGCGTCGAGCGCACGTTCGACGCCGTGCCCCCCGGTCAGGTCGCGTATCTGCGCGACCGTAGTTTCTGACGCTTTGAGGGTGTGGTCGGTCAGACCCAGCTGCCGGGCCAGCTCGAGACGCTCGTCAGAAACGTCGACCCCGATAAGCTTTTCAGCTCCCAACGCTTTGGCGAGCAGCAGCGCCGCCAAACCGACCGGCCCGAGCCCGACGACGAGCACCGCGTCGTCACCCGAAACGCCGATACGCGTCAGCGCTTCATAAACAGTCCCAAACCCGCAGGCGACCTGAGCGCCGTCCAGATAAGACAGTTCGTCGGGTAACGCGACCAAATCTTTTTCGTCAGCCAGTAAGTAAGGAGCCATACCGCCGTCACGCTGCCAACCGTAAGCGGCGCGGTGCTCGCTGGTACAGCTGATCATGTACCCCCGGCGGCAGTCATTACACACGCCGCACCCCGAGATGTGATAGACGATTACCCGGTCGCCCCGCCTGAAGCGTTTAAGTCCCGGCCCCTCTTTGACGATAAGACCGCTTGGTTCGTGACCGGCGACGACCCCCTGATACCCCTCGGGACCGCTGCCGAGATGCTCGTGATAGATCGCGCGAACGTCGCTACCGCAGATCGTCGAGGCCTTGACCTTGAGCAAGACCTGTCCGTGACCCGGCTCGGGAACGTCCACGTCTTTAACCGTTACGGTGCTGTCGCCGGGTAAAAAAGCCGCTTGCATACGTTCGGGAACCTTTTCGGATGTGCTCACGCGCTGCTCCTTTAACAGACATCATCTGGTTTGCACCACACTCAGTTAGAGAGGCTCAGTCTAACACGTGCTTTAAGAGATGATGTTTACGGAGAAATGGTGCGGTATTTCGTGGGCAAGGGTGACGTGCGTCCACTACTGGCGGCGCTTTCGTAACTGATCGGTATAGACGACGCCAACGATAATAAGCCCGGTGATAATAGGTTGCCAGAACGGGTTGACGCCCAGCAGGTTGCTGCCGTTGTTGATCGTCGTCAGCAGCAGCGCCCCGATAAATGAACCGATAATCGACCCCTCGGCTCCGAACAGACTCGCGCCGCCGATCACCGAAGCGGCGATGGCGTCGAGTTCATAGTAGGTTCCGGCGGTGGGGATACCGACGCTGATACGAGACACCAGCAGAATTCCGGCGAGCGCCGCCAGCGTCGAAGACACCGCGTAGGCCAGGTAGATGGTGCGCCCGATTTTGACGCCGCTTAAACGAGACGCCTCGAGGTTGCTCCCGACCGCGTAGATATAACGCCCGAAACGACTTCGTTGTAACAGCACGTAGGTCACGACGCCGACGATGATAACCACCCAAAAAAGGCTGGGGATAGCAAAAAATGACCGCTGCGAAAAGTCGGTAAAGCTCCGCGGCAAACCCCCGATGCTCTGCCCGTTGGTAATCAGGAGCGCCACCCCGCGCAAACCCACGAGTGAGGCGAGCGTCATGATAAAGGGCGGTAACCCGAGGTTGTAGACGCCGAAGCCGTGATAGAGACCGATCACCGCCCCGAGCAGCAGCGTGAGCAAGATGGCGACCGGAAACGGTACCCCTGCTTGACTAAGGAGCGCGAGCACGACGCCGCTGAGCCCGACAACTGCGCCAACCGACAAGTCGATACCCGCAGTGATGATAACGAACGTCTGCCCAAAGGCTACAAGAGCCCCGATAGAGGTCTGGCGGACTAGATTGCTAATGTTTTGTTCGGTAAAAAAGGTGTCGGTCGAGAGCGCCAGCGCCAGCCAGATAAGTGCCAGAAGCCCGAACAGGGTAAGTTGCAAAAACATTTTGGGATCGAAGCGGCGGGTAGACGGGGTAGGGGTTGGTGATCCAGACATAAGGGTTCCTTTACGCGCCCAGCGCCTGCTCTAAAATAGTTTCGCTAGGGGCACTCCGGCAAGGGTGGCTGGCGACCAGCCGCCCTTGCCGAAAGACGTGAAGCGTATCGCTCAGCTCGAGCACCTCAGGCAGATACGACGACACCAGGATGATACCCGCACCCGCTCTCAGCAGTTCGGCGAAGAGTTTATAGATTTCGAGCTTTGTCGACACGTCGACGCCGGTCGTGGGTTCGTCGAAGATATAGACTTCAGCGCCGTGCAAAAGCCATTTGCCCACGACCACCTTTTGCTGGTTGCCCCCTGAAAGTCTACCGACCCGGCTAAGCGCCGACGGTGTGCGAATCTGCAACGCGCCGATCTGCGCGGCGGCATTTTCAGCCTCGAGTCCAACCCGGACCAGACCGAAACGGCTGACCCGGCGGTAACTCGGCAGATTGAGATTAAACCCTACCGGCAGCGAAAGGCACAACCCCTGAATACGGCGGCTTTCGGGGATCAGCGCGAGTCCGGCGTCGACCGCTTCGGCGACGCTGCGGGGGTGGTGCGGTTTGCCGCGCAGCTTTACGTCGCCTGCGGTAGCCCTGACGCGCCCGAAAAGCGCCGCCAAAAACTCGCTACGTCCCGCGCCTATCAAGCCGAATAAACCGACGATCTCGCCCCGCTGAAGCGTCAAACTTATATCCCGAAAACCGGGGCCAGACAAGTTGGTGACCTCGAGCAGCGTCTCCCCGGTCGGCACGTTCTCTTTGTAGTAGAGCTGCTCGACGCTGCGCCCCGCCATATCGCGGATCAGACTGCTGCGGGTGGTATCGGCAACCCTCCGGCTCGAGATCACCGCGCCGTCACGTAGCACCGTGACCCAGTCACATAGCTCAAAAACCTCCTCGAGGCGGTGGCTGATATAGACGACCGTAACTCCCTCACCCTGCAAACGCCGAATCAGCCGAAAAAGCCCCTCCACCTCGCGGCTCGAGAGGTACGCCGTCGGTTCATCGAAGATAAGGAGTTTGGTGCCGCGGGCGCTCGCCCTGGCTGTAGCGACAAGCTGTTGCTGCCCAATCGTCAGCTCGTCTAGACGCCGACGGGCAGAGAGACTAAAACCGAGGTCGTCGAGGAGTGCTTGGGCTCGGCGGACCATTAGGCCACCCCTGACGAGCCCCCAACGCGTCGGTTCGTCACCCAGAAAAATATTTTCAGCAACTGTAAGTGCCGGGGCGAGCGCGACCTCCTGATGGACCGCGTTGATTCCCAGAGCTTGCGCCTCGAGTGGGCTTTTAAGCGCGACGTTCCGACCACGCCAGCGGAGCGTGCCACCATCTTTTTGATAAGCGCCGGTCAGGATTTTAATCAGGGTCGATTTGCCCGCCCCGTTTTCGCCGACGATAGCGTGCGTTTCACCTTCGCGGAGCGAGACACTCACCTTTTTGAGCGCGTGGGTACCGGGAAAGCGTTTGTCGACGTCTAGTAGCTCGAGCAGCGCGTCTTCGCTTTCAGCTAGCCGCGTCGCGCCCGGTCCTGCGTGTCCGGCGTCGCCCGGTCGCTCGGTCACAGGCTCATAACGCGCCGCTCGACATAGATTCGGCGCGTAACCGAATCCCTGTCGCCAAGAAGTCTGTCTTAATTGCCCAGCTCCGGGTAGAGGAGCGCTTGCACCTCTTCGGTGTCGAAGTTCTCCTGCGTAACGATAGTAACGCCGGTGTCGATGTCTTTTTCAACCGTCTCACCGTTGATCACAGCGACCGCGGTCTTGACGCCCTCGTAGCCCATCCGGTAGGGATTCTGAACGACCAGGGCTTTGATCTGACCTTCTTGCAGATAACCGATCTCAGCGTCGTCCGAATCGAACGCGACGACAGCTACCTGATCTTCGGTCCCGCGTTCGGCGATAGCCCGGCCCGCCCCAACCCCCATCGGCAGGTTGTCGGCAAAGATACCTACCAGATTGGGGTTGGCAACGAGAATGTCGAGGGTGTTCGAGAGGGCTTGAGTAGCGTCGTTGTTGTTAAAGCGGTTGGCGACTTCGGTAAGCCCCGGATAGTTGCCGAGACCACCACGAAAACCTTCGTCGCGCTGCGTCAACGACCCCACACCCGGCAGCGCCGTAAGAATGGCGATCTCACCTTCCGGCGCGCCGTGCAACGCTTCGATAGCGTCAGCGAGGGCGTCGGCGGCAAGCTGACCGGCGGCGAAGTTGTCGGTGGTCAGAAACGAGGCGTAGGCTTCGGTCTGCGCGGCTGAATCGATCATGATGATCGGTACGCTTTCAGCGGCGCGGTCGATAGGTGCGCCGAGCGGCTCGGACGCTGTAGGTGCGAGGACGATAGCGTCCGGACCCTGCGTTACGGCGTTCTCGAGGATGGCGATCTGTCCGGCGATATCGGACTCTTCAGCAGCCCCCTGGGTCGTCAGGTTGACGCCCAACTCTTCGGCTGCCGCCTCTGCTCCGGCAAAAACCATCTGCCAGTAGGGTGAGGTCGTCGCTTTGACGATAACCGTAATGTTTTGGGCGAAGGCGGCGCTCACCATGAGCAGTGAGCTTGCGGCGGCGCTAATAAGCAATTTTTTCATAGTCAGACCTTTCTGAAAACGCGCTTTCAAGAACGCTATTTTTTGCGTCGTGTGAAGCCGTGACGCAGGCAACGTCAGCTCTGGATGAGTTAGAACTTTAGTCGTTCATAGCACCCCCGTAACGGCTGCACGCCGGTCACTGCAACCCCGGAAGTCGTACTGACACCTCACAGCCCTGTTACGCTTTTCATAGATTGTTCACGGAAATGCTAGTGCATGACAGCCGAAAAGTCAACCGGGGGCCACGTCTGAGCCTATACGCTCCAGGTTCCAGCCTGATTATCTCCAAAGCCAGAGGCAGTGAGTACCGAGTTCTGGGTTCTGGCCCCTGAATTTTCCCTCCTTTCTTCCCCACCCCAAAACCAGCACCACCCTTCACGCCCCAACCTAACACCGCGAGACGCCATAAGGTGACACGGGCGCGCGCAGAACGGTAGGCTAGGGGCCGTGAACGCACCCCCTGAAGGCACCCGCTACGCGCACGCGTCTGAAAGCGCGGCCCGTGCGCGCACTGTAAGTACGCTCAGGGTGCTGTTCTCGAGCTGGGGTTATGAAAACGTCGATGTGCCCGTGCTGGAACGCTTCGACCCCGCACATCCGGTCGCCGAGCTTTCGTTCAAACTGACCGGGCCGGAGGGTGAACTGCTGGCGCTACGCGCCGACTACACCTTTGCGCTCGCCAAACTCGTTCGGTTCAACTATGGGCCGAGCCTGACGGGGCCGCTGCGGCTTCAGTACAGTGGGCAACTCTGGCGGACGGTAGTCCCCGACATCGCCCGGACACGTGAATTTACGCAGCTGGGCCTCGAGCTCGTCGGGGTCAGTGGGGCTAGAGCCGACGCCGAGCTGATTCACTTGGCGCGTGAAGCGGTGCGCGCCATCGGCCTTGCCCCCCGCGTCGAGATCGGCAATCCAGGGTTTGTACGGCAGCTCTTTAAACTCGCCGAGCTGCCCGCCGAACTGCGAAAAGGGGCCGCCGACGCCATCGACCGCAAAGACCCCGCAACGCTTTCGGCGTTGCTCGAGCCTCTGAAGCTGGCCCCCGACCTGTTGCGCGCGCTGCTCGGCGTCCCCGACCTCTACGGCGACCTACGGACGCTCTCTGCGGCGAGAGCCCTCGCGCCCTGGCCCGAAACGGCGGCGGCGTGCGACCATCTGGAGGCCGTCCTAAGCGAGTTCGAGGACAGCAGCGAGTTACTGCTCGACCTCGGCATGGCGCGGCGGTTGTCTTACTACACAGGCGTTACCTTTCGCGCCTATACTTTCGACTTTGGGCAACCGCTTTTAGGTGGCGGACGTTATGACGGCGCGCTTTTGCCGCTGGCTGCGGGGTTCGCCATCGGGTTGGAGCGTCTCCTTTCGGCGCTGCCCGAAGTTACCGGCGACACACCCCCTATCGCCGTAAGTCTTAGCGACGACGGCGCGCGGCAGTTGCGGGGGGCGGGCTACCGCGTCGAGCGGGCGCTGACGGCAGACGTTGGCGAGTTGCGAGCCTACGCGCGAGCACGTGGGATTCCGTACTTACTCTTCGAGCACGGGCTCGAGCCCCTCACCCCCGAACGCCCCCTTCACGAGCAGCTCACCGCGCTGCTGGAAGGACCGCCGGAACATGTCTAAACCGACCCCTAAGCTGACCCTGGCGCTGCCCAAGGGCCGCGTGATGGAGCGGAGCCTCACGTTGTTACGGGCTGCGGGCCTGGACCTCAGCGCGCCCCCCGGTACCCGCGCCCTACAATACGACGCGGGCGGCGCGCGCGTGATCGAGATGCGGAACACCGACGTACCGACCTACATCGACTTGGGCGTGGCTGACGCCGGAGTCGTCGGCAAAGATGTGCTTTTAGAGTCCGGGCGGAGCGTTTACGAACCCGTAGATTTGGGGTTTGCCCGCTGCCGCCTATCGCTGATTCGGCCCCTCGGGGCGACCGACCCGGTGCGCCGCGTCGCCAGCAAATACCCGCGTACGACCCGGGCTTATCTGCAACGTCGCGGCCTGAACGCCGAGGTCGTCAAGCTCGCAGGTAACGTCGAGCTGGCGTGTCTAACCGGTCTCGCCGACGCCGTGGTCGACATCGTCGAGACCGGCGGAACGTTGCGCGCCAACGACCTCGAGGAAACCGAAATTATCTTGGAGTCCTCCGCCCGCTTCGTCGTCAACCGCGCTGCCCTAAAACTCAAGAGCGCCGAGCTGCGCCCGCTGATCGAGGCTTTGCGCGCCCAAGTTTCGGTCTAGTACAGAGAGTTAATCCGGTTCGGGCCGAAACGGTGCTCCCCATCCTCCAGCTGTCTTTCGACACGCATCTTCACCACCCGCACACCCGACGCTTCGGTTGTCGACCGGACGAGGCGAACGTCCAACTCCGGCTCTCTTAGCAGGGTTGCGCCCCCAAGGTCGTGCTCGTCGTAACCGAGCTACGCGCCGAGTTCGGTCAGGTTGTGGTGCGTTTTCTCGTCAACAGTGACGCTCAAGCCCACGACGTCCCCTAAATAAGGCGTGTGGGTCGCGTCTTTTGAGCTTTTATGCAAAACCTCTCGGTAACGACGCAAAACCTCTTTGCGGCTCACACCCTGCCCCGCCGGGGGTGCCACCGGGCCAAAAACTGCGGGTGATACTCCATCAGCCATACCGCGAAGTCGGCGGAAAAACCTGCTCGCCCACCCAGATAAAACCAGGGTACCGGCTTCCCTTCGTACTCTCCGGTAACAGGTTTTTGTTCTACCACGAGGTGAGGCGCGGCGGCGTCCGCGAGAGCTTGCAAGGCTCCGGTTCGGTCGACCCCGAAGGCCACACCGCTAGACCCGGCAGATTGTTTTTCCGATGCCCGAACAAACTCGAGGTAGGTGCGCGTCCCGTAGAGGTAAAAGCCGGTGTGTGCGCCGCGGTCGGTGGTGGTAGTGCGCTACTCGGTCACGGCGAACCCGCGCAAAAAAGCACTCTCGAGGTCTCGGTAGGTAGCAGCGTCTAAGGTGACGACCACGTGATTTAGAAAAACGGGCGGCAGACCTGTGCGTAACAGGCTCGAGTCGTTTTTTGGAGGCTTCACTCAGACCACGTTATCTGTCACACGAACTCACGTCTCGCAGGCACAGCTTATGGTGGTTTCGGCACGCTGCACGGTTTTACCTCGAGCTGACGCCACCAGCAGACCCTGTATTCGGTGCGCCGATTACCCTGCCCGTCGGCGCGTTGGGGTCACGCGCCCTCACCCCCTGCGGCAGCGCGTAAGCCAAACCTACCGAGAGCGCCCACCATACCAGATGGCTATACTGCGCCGACTCGAACCAGGTCAGGCCGAAGACCAGGTAAACGATCCCGAGTACCTCGAGGCCCCACCCATCCCCCCGCGCCGTTACGAAGACAAAGAATCCGAACAGCAGCGCGTAGAGCGCCAGACCCACCAGACCCACCGATACGGCGGTGTCCAGAATGATGTTGTGCGCCTTGTTGGTCAAACCGCCGACACGGTGGGTGTTGCCGTCTTCGCCGAGATATTCAAACGAGGTTTGGTTGTTCCGCAAGATACGCACCACCCCGATAGGTTTGCCTTTACTATTCTTGGCAAGCCGCTGCCCCCAACGTACGTCGAAATCGTTGACGTGCGGCCACGCCAAACCGAAACCGTTAAAACCCCAACCGAACAGGGGGCGCGCTCTGACACCATCTGCGGCTGACGACCAGAGGTCGGTACGCATCGAGGTAAATTTGAACGGGTTTTTTACGATGTCGCTGAGCGGCGGCAGGGTGCGCGTCAACCCTGTACCGACCACCCCCGACGCCAGCAGCGCCCCGGCCAGGAAGAGCGGCGCAAATGCGATCAGCATTACCTTGCGTCCACCCGGAACACGCCAGCAGCGAAGCAGCAGATAGACCATCCCGACCCCGAAAGCGAGCATTACCCCGCGCGTCGAGGTGAGGTAGACCGCCCCCAGAAACACCGCGTAAAGGGGCCAGACGACACGCTCTTTAAGCCAACCCCGCACCCGACAGACGAGCACCAGCACTGTGAGCGCGGCGAGGACAAAACCCACGTGCCCACGGTTCGAGGTAAAGCCGATAGGCATAAACCCGCGCGGAATCCAGCTTTGCGTGTAAAGCCGCTTCTCAAAAACGACGCTTTGCCCTGACGTGTCGGTAAAGTCGAGCTTCCAGTTGACGTTCTGCGCGAAGACCGCCCCGGCTGAGATCACGCCGCCGATCAGCAGACCGTAAAGCTGCGCCCTAAAAAGTTGCGGAAACCTCTTTAGTACGAGGGCGTTGCCACAAACGAGCGCCGCCATCCAAGCCCAGTAGACCCAGCCGTCGCCCATCTCGTCGTTGGCGATAAGTGCGCTTCGGAACGTCACCGGACTCAAGAATATCGTCACCATCCCCGACGCCAGAAACGCCAGCCATAGAAGGAGCGCCACACTCCAGCGCGCGGGTAGTCTCAGCGGTCCAGCGTTCTGCCTCTTTGATCTCCACAGGGAGCGCGCTCCCTGAACGAACAGCACGCCCCAGGTAAGGAGAGCCAGAGCGATGATCAGATAGACTTTGGGCGTCGTCCAGATGTTACCGAAGGGGTTGCCCCAGGGGTTGATAAGCACCAGCGAGAGCGCAAAGAGCGTCGTATAGACGAAAGCCAGATCGGATATATCGAAGTGGACAAGCTTACGCACCTCGAGCCCCCAAAGTGCTGCTGCCAGCTTCGGGTTGGGTTGAGACGCCGGTAGTTACAGAGGTTACGGGACGTGGCAGCATACTTTAGGAGTTGACAGACGCTTTACTGAACGTGAGACAGGTCATAAAAGCTATCGTACTCGATTGAGCAGGTAGCGCCGCCCACACCAGAAAGTGTGGGGTGATACCGGCGGATTTTACCAGGTAGGTTTTTCTTGGTTGTTTCTGCCTGGTGGGTTTTGCACGGTGGGGATGCTAGGTTGTGTTGACGTTTGGCCCCCAAGAAACACAGCCCATCTCGTGACGGACGAGGTAAGCACGACCGAAACTTCCCTGCTTGTTACCCCTTACTTCTTGCGCTTAGCACAGCGAAAACCACCTTGGGTCAGGTTAAAAATCAACAGAACCTAGTTGCTGGGCAGGACGGCTTAACGCCTCCGACGTTTGGCTTTGCCTCTGTTCCCGCTCCAGGCGTGGTCGGGCTGGATTCCGTCTGCCAACAGATGTAGCCACTGCGACAAATAGTAGCCTGAAAGCGCGCCGAGGCTGAGTTCGGGCCAGTTTTCACTCAGTCCGGCCTTGACCGAAAAGGTGTACCCGAAGTATGGCCCGACCTGCGCCGCTACCCAGCTCAGCGCCAACGCCAGCAGCGCTAGATAAACGAGGCGGGTCAGCGGCCCGACAAGCCAGGTGTGAGACAGTCCCCGGTGACTAAACATCGCGCCGTAAGGTATCCAGAGCAGCCCCAGAAGTCCCCAGTTGTTACGCGCCTGCATCCGGTTTTCAGCGAGGTCCAGGTCGGGCGTAACCAAAAAGGTACCGAGCAGGTAGCTGAGGCTAAAGGTTCGGAGCGTTTCCGGGGAGAGGAGCGTATCGAATTCGGCGGTCAGCCCACGCTCCCGGGCGTAGGCGTAGAAGGTGGCGGCGGCGGCGTAGGTGAGTAGATTGATCGTTTCGTGCGCGCGACCACTCGGCATCTGCCCATGCTACCGCCGCCCGGTTTGGGTGGCTAGAGCAGGTACAATTATCGCCAGCCGTAAGGCGACAAAAGAAAAGCGCTAGGAAAACCCTAGCGCTTAGGTGTAAGAGCTCGTTAGAGCAGCTTATTGACCACCCGTCATCATGCCGCCTGACATACCGCCTGACATCATGCCGCCTGACATCATGCCGCCTGACATCATGCCGCCTGACGTTTGGGCAGCGCCGAACGCGACTAGTGCACCGATGGACAGAAGAAGAACGAGTTTTTTCATGATTTTCCCCCTATGTAAGGTATGTTCGCGCAGCTATAGGTGAGTTTAACGAACCGAGCGCCTGTGCGCGTAAGAACCCCGTTCGTGCGGCTGTCTGTGCTGGAACTTGCCCGCACACGCCTAGCCGAAGGTCATGGTAACACAGACGCCGGAAAAGTGCTACTCGGTCGGCTGTTAGATTAAGTTTTGGCGTCTGGGCGCGCAGACAGTCCAACCGTACAGCTTTTCTGCGTCAGGCAGCCCCTTTAGACTGAGTGAAAAATGAAATGTGTTCGACGCTGAAACGTTAAGCTGGTCTGATGCAGACCTTAACCGAACGTATTCGCCGCGAAGGGCGTAACCTGGGCGGCGGCATCCTCAAGGTCGACGGCTTTATCAACCACCGCCTCGAGCCCGCCCTCACCCTCGAGATGGGCCGCGCGTTCGCCGACCGTTTCAGTGACGGGCGCGTCAATAAAATTGTCACGGCTGAAGTGAGCGGTATCGCGCCCGCGTTGGCGACCGGGATCGCCTTGGGGGTGCCCGTTGTCTACGCCCGCAAAAAACGCCCGCTGACGATGCCGGACGCGCTCGAGGCGCGCGCGCCGAGCCGTACCAAAGGCGGCGTCACCTCGCTCTACGTGTCGCCCGAATACCTGGGCGCAGGCGACAGGGTGCTCCTTATCGACGATTTTTTAGCCTCCGGAAAGACGATTCTGGCGCTCGCCGAACTGATAGGGCGTTGTGGCGCGGAGCTGCTCGGGGTGGGTTGCGTGATCGAAAAGACCTTTCAGTCGGGGCGGGAAGCTTTGGAGCCGCTGGGCGTTCCGGTGGTGACGCTCGCTGCGGTCACGAATCTCGAGGGTGAGGTCAGTGTTGTAAACGGCTCGTGAAGGGCGCTCCGGCGGCCCTTAAGCAGGTAGAGTAGAGGCATGACTACACGCAACGTTGTCCTGGTCGAGGGCTGCCGCACGCCGTTTATGCGCTCGGGTACGGACTATCTGGGGCTGACCTCGTACGATTTGGCGCGGCTGGCGCTACGCGGCATTTTGGACAAAACCGGATTAAAAGCTAAGCAGATCGGTACCGTAGTGATGGGCAGCGTCGTGCAGAACGTCACGACCAGCAACGTCGCCAGAGACGCCGCGCTGGGCGCGGGGTTTTCACACCGGACGCCCGCGCACACCGTGACGATGGCGTGCATTTCAGGCAATCAGGCGGTCGTCAGCGCCGCCGAAGCGATCCGTTCAGGCCAAACCGACGTTGCGATTGCCGGGGGCGTCGAGGTGCTTTCGGATACGCCGCCGCAGTTTCCGCTCTCGGTTAGAAAAAGGCTTTATGAATCGCAGAAGTACGGTTCGGCGCTCGAGTACCGCAAGCTTTTGCAGGGGTTGTCACCGTCTGAATTTTTGCCGACCGCGCCCAGAGTCGCTGAATTCTCGACAGGTGAAACGATGGGCGAGAGCGCCGACCGACTCGCCGCCGCCTTTGGCGTTACACGTGAGGAGCAAGACGCCTACGCGCTGCGCTCACACCAGCGGGCGGCGGAGGCGACTGCGGCGCGCAAACTGATAGAAGACATCTTGCCCACGGTCGTGCCGCCCAAATTCGACCTGTTGACCAAAGACAATACCGTCAGGGCGGACTCGAGCCTCGAAAAGCTGGCGTCATTAAAGCCGGTGTTCGTCAAACCGTTTGGCACGGTAACGGCGGGCAACGCCTCCCCGCTGACCGACGGCGCGTCGGCCGTACTCTTAATGGAAGAAGAGGTCGCCAAAGCGCACGGCTTTACGCCGCTGGCGCGGCTCGGTGCGTACACCTTCGTCGCCCAAGACCCCGGCGAAGAGTTGCTGCTCGGCCCGGCCTACGCAGTGCCGCAGGTTCTGGAGCGGGCGGGCGTAACGCTCGCCGACGTCGACGTGTTGGAGCTTCACGAAGCGTTCGCCGGGCAGGTTCTGGCGGTGCTGCGCGCGGTAGAGTCGGACGTGTTCGCGCAGAAAAAGCTCGGTCGAGAAACGCGCGTCGGCGACGTAGACATGGACAAGCTCAACGCTTGGGGCGGCTCACTCTCGCTCGGGCACCCGTTCGGCGCGACCGGAACGCGGTTACTGACGATGGCGGCCCGGCGGCTTCAAGACGAAGACGGATCGCTGGCGCTGCTGACAGCCTGCGCCGCCGGGGGTCTGGGTCACGCGATGCTTCTGGAACGTATAGGGGATGCGTAATGGCTTTTTTCGACCTGGAATCAAGTGGTGACGACGGTGTAGCGGTTATTTTTTTCAACCAAGAAGAGAGCCGCGTCAACACGCTCTCGACCGCCGCCCTGAGTGAGTTCGCGGGGGTGCTCGAGACTATAGAACGTGACGCGAGCGTCCGGAGCGCGGTTATCATCAGCGGCAAAGCAGATTCGTTCGTGGTCGGCGCGGACATCAAAGAATTTGCCTCGTTCGAGACTGAAGCGCAGGTCGAGACGCTGATTCACGAAGGACACGCGCTGCTCGGACGTTTGGAAAACCTTTCCAAACCCGTCGTGGCGGCGGTTCACGGGGCGGCGGTCGGGGGCGGCCTCGAGCTTATCCTGGCGTGTCACTACCGCGTCGCCACCGGGCATCCTAAGACCAAATTCGCGCTGCCCGAGGTCAATCTGGGGCTTTTGCCAGGGCTCGGCGGGACGCAGCGGCTGCCGCGTTTGGTAGGACTCCAACAGGGTTTGGAGATGATCCTGACCGGTAAGTCCATCTACGCCAAACCGGCTCTCAAAATGGGTTTGGTCGACGCACTCATCCATCCACAGGGGCTCCTCGAGGCCGGTAAGCAGGCGGCGCGGGGTCTGGTGGACGGCAGCGTAGCGCGTCGCGAACCCAAACGCGACCTGCGGAGCCGTGTAACAAATACTGTCTTGGAACGCACGCCGCTGAGCCGCGTCGTCTACAAGCAGGCGGCGGAGTCGGTGCAGAAAAAAACGCGCGGCAACTATCCCGCGCCCGCCAAGATTATCGAAACCGTCCGTACCGGACAGGAGCAGGGGACGCGAGCCGGGTTGGCAGCTGAAGCCCGGAACTTCGCCGAACTCGTTTTGACCCCGGAATCGAAGGCGCTCATCCACCTGTTTTTTGCCAAAAACGCCGCCGAGAAAAATCCCTATCGTGACGAAGCCAGACCCGTTCACCGGGTTGGGGTGCTCGGCGCGGGGCTTATGGGCGCGGGTATCGCGCAGGTCAGCGCCGAGGGCGGGCACGCCGTCGAGCTTAAAGACCGGACGTTAGACCTTGCCACCAAGGGCAAGGGGACGATCTGGAAAGACCTCAGCAAACGCGTCGGCAAGGGCCGGAGCAGCTTTGAGCGCGACCTCATCGACGCTCGGGTGAGGCCGGTCGAGGACTACGAGGCGCTAGCAGACGCCGACCTGGTGATAGAGGCCGTTTTAGAAGACATCGACCTGAAACAGCAGGTTCTGCGCGACGTCGAGGCGGTCGCTAAAGAAGACCTCGTCTTCGCGTCGAACACCTCGTCGATTCCCATTAACGAGATCGCCCGCGCCGCTAGACGCCCCGAGCAGGTGGTGGGAATGCACTATTTCTCACCTGTTCCCAAACTGCCGCTGCTGGAGATTATCGCCACCGACGTAAACCCGGCGTGGGTGCTGGCGACCGCGTTCGACGCTGGGCGCGCACAGGGCAAAACGCCGATTATAGTTGGCGACGCACCCGGGTTTTATACGACGCGGATCGTGTCGATGTACATGAACGAGGCGCTCTTGCTGGTCGAAGAAGGCGTAGGGGTACGCGAGATCGACCGGGCGATGCGAGATTTCGGGTTTCCGGTCGGGCCGATTACGCTTTTAGATGAGGTCGGTATCGACGTGGGCGCAAAGATCAACAAAGTTCTTAAAGAACCGTTCGCCGCGCGCGGCGTTACCCTCAGCAGCCGGGGCGAAGCTCTGGTAGAAGCAGGCTTTTTGGGCCGCAAGAGCGGCAAGGGTTTCTATGTTTACGGTGAGAAAAAAGGTGAAAAAGAGACCAACGAAGAGCTGAGCCGGTTTATCGGCGGCGCAAAACGTGAAGCGAGCGCGCAAGAGATTCAGGAACGCCTCGGGCTGATTATGACCAACGAGGCGATCTTGTGTCTCGAGGAGGGCGTGCTGCGCTCCGCCACCGACGGCGATGTGGGCGCGGTTTTTGGTTTGGGCTTCCCGCCATTTTTGGGCGGACCGTTCTGGTACGCCGATCAGCTCGGGGCAGGGGTGCTGCTGGGGCGGCTCGAGGCGCTCGAGCGCCAGTACGGTCCACGTTTCAAACCGGCGACGCTGCTACGCGAACACGCCGAGCAGGGAACCCGGTTTCACGGCTAGCATACGTGCGTAAGCAGATGCTTGTAGCCGGTGACCCGCAAAAGAAGCACCTCCACCGACTACAAGCCACAAATTACAAGCTGTCCCTACCGCCCCGTCTGCGTACTGTACGTACTCTCAAAAATCTTGTCGGCGTTGCCCGCTTCAAACCCCTCACGCCTTTCAGAGCGCCCAAGCTCAGCTCTGCTTTTGCCTTGATGCTCTAGTAGTGGACGTCGCTCGGCGAACTCGACGTACGACCCGGAAATCTGGTGCGTATCGCCGCCCGCAAAGGTCGCGCCGATCATTTCGGCAACCGTTGAACTCTGAATCAGCAGCCCGTCGGGACTCTCTTTGGCCTTGCCGCCCGAATCGTTGAGCTTAAAACCGTGCACTTCTAAAAACGCGTTGAACGACGCCACCGTGTCGTAACCCTCCGGCAGATTGTGAACCGAGACGGTGAAGTGGTTGAGGTAGTAGCGGTTGTAGATCACCCACGCCGCGTACTCGCTTTCGCTCGCCAGCTGCTGGAAATCTTCGTAGCTCGGCAAGCGCCAGAGCGCCCGGTGCAAAAAGGTGTCTATCTCGGCGGCGCTGTCCAAGTTGATAGCGTCAACCGGGTCGCTCGTCACCTCGCCCGTATAGCTGCGGATGAGCCTTTGCGCGTCGTCCGAAAGTTCGTCTACGCGGAGTTCACTGATAAAAATACGCGGTAGCTGCGGTTCGGGCGGGCTGTACCAGAAAGCGTCGAGCTTTTTGCCCGGAAAAGTGTAGGCGTCGCGGCGTTCGTAACCCAGGTGCAAAAAGATTTTTTCCAGAGACGCGATACCCAGGTGCGCTACACCCATCGTCCGAAAGGCGATGTGGTCGTTTTCGATGTCTTCCGGGCGTTCGATCAGCCCGTCTTCAACCATCGCCTGAACGATGGCTCCAACGTCGGGCACACGTTCCTGATAGCGGCGCATAAGACCTTCCAGCACGCCGTTTAGGGTTTCGTTTTTGCTGTTGAGCGTCGTCATCTTGTCTCCTCCGTTAAAACCATACCTCAGACTCGGTGGGGGTTTCAAAGACAAAGGTACGCTTGTAAAGCATATGTTCTTTTAAGGCTACGATCCAAAAGCCGGGTGCTGCTGTCACCGTCAAAAGTCCTCAAGACGGTTCGGCATCTTTCGGTTGGGTCGGGCGCGGCGTGGGTACGGGCAGTTTCAGGTCGGGTAGTGCGTCCGGAAACTGCTGTTTGAGCACCCCCAAAAACGCCCGCACCGCCGGAATCTTAAGGCTCCCCGGCAAAATAGCCACGCCGATGGTCCGCACCAGCGGCTCGGTGAGCGGTACCCGCGCTACGCTGTCAGGCAGGTCCTTAAACGCCAATTCGGGTACGACGCTGACCCCCAAACCCTGCTCGACCAAGCTGAAGATAGTCGAGTCTTCGCGGATGCTGTGAATCGTAAAGTGAAACGGCAGCTTCGCCTCGAGCAGATAGTGCTGCGCGACGCGCCCGCACTGGTCGTCATTGTCGTAAAGAATTAGCGGCAACGCCAGCAGGTCGGCGCGGCTTACGCTGCCCTGCGCCAGCGGATGATCTTTGGGCATTAGCGCGACGTAGGGGTCACTTAGCAGCTCCCAGACGAGCACATCTTCAGGATACGGCGTCTGCAACATAGCGACCTCGGCGCGTCCACTTAGAAGCAGGTGCTTGAGCTCGGGCATGTCGCCGTCGGCCTCGAGCAGCCCCACCTCGAGCTGCGGGTAGCGGCGCGCGAGCCGCGCCACAGCTTTGGAAAGAATGTGGCTGGCGGCGCTGCGAAAAGTAGCGACGCGCAGCGTACCCCGAAGGGTTCCGCGCGCCAGCCCCGCCTCTTGTTGAATGGCAGCCTCGAGCCCCAAAAGCTGCCGCGCGTGAACAGCAACCTGTTCACCAATCGCCGTCGGGCGCGCCCCGAACCGCCCACGCTCCAAGAGCCTGACGCCCAACTCGCGTTCAAGTTCAGCGACTGCGTACGAGACCGCCGACTGCGCGCTGCCGAGCTCGAGCGCCGCCGCCGAAAAGCTTCCCGTTTCGATAACCATCAGCAGGGCGCGGAGTTGAGGCAGGGTCACCCTCTAAGCTTAACGCCGCAGCGGAGTTTCGTCTATCGAAAATCTCGATATATCGCACCTTATCTATCGTCCTGCTGCTTTGTTCTTTGCCGTCGTGGTCCTTAGCATAGGGTATCTAGGAGGTCTTCCATGAAGACTGCGCCCGCACGTTCGTTTCCCCGCCCCGGTTACTCCCCTCAGCTCCCCAGCCCTCAAATGCCCAAAAGAGCCGTCGAGGTAGCCCTCACCATCACACTGCTTTTTGCCCTCTTTGGAGCAACGTGGTTTCTAGCCCAAGGTCGGCAGGAGGTCGTACTTGCGACGCCCGAAGCGCGGCTCGAGCTGCTCCTCTCGGGCACGGTGACGAGCAGCCTCAGCCTGGGTGCCGACGAGCTGAGCGTGCAGTGCAGCCTGTCGGAGTTTCAGCTGGCGAGCACCGAGGGGACGGCGTTCCCGCTCGCGCTGGCCTTTAACGCCCCCACTTCAGCGAACGCCACCTTTTACGTCCTCGGCTCGAGGGGTGACTTTAGCCTGACGCTGAACGGCGCGGTTTACACGCTCGTCAGCGGCACCGTTACGACCACGCCGGGCGCTCGCATTTTCAACGCTTCGTTCACCGACGCGCAGAGCCAGCCTCTCCAGCTAAACGGACGGCTTGTCTGCCCCTAGCCCTACACACCTTAGAAAATAGCAAAGCTTGCTCTTGCTCTGTCACGTGGACGCGAGGTGTGGCCCCAAACGAGGTCTGCGGCGTCAGTGAGCGCACGTCGTTGGTTTGAACGTTTATGTTCTCAGTCTACTCAATGCTCATGAGGTCGGTAGCCGTCTCGTTCATGGGACTACTGTAGGGTCTACCCTCTGGGAAGAGACAAGGGGCTAGGGCTTGGGAAAAGGCGTCAAGTCCTCTTTGAAGCACGTACGTCTCGCAGCTTGACGGTCTACCCCCTTGTCTGAAAATCCTTACGCAGCACCGCCATATAGAGCATGTCCTCCCAAACTCCGTACCGAAAGAACGCCTCGCGGGCACGCCCCTCCTCATGAAAGCCTGCCTTTTGATAGGCGCGGACGGCTCTGGGATTATTCGCGTTGACCGTCAACTGTACACGGTTTAAGTTGAGTTCATTAAAGGCGTAATTGAGAATTAGTTTGAGTGCTTCGCTGCCGTAGCCCTGATTCCAAAAGGCGCGCCCGAAGACGATACCCAGCGTGGCGTAGTGACCACTCGGTGACAGTCCCCAAAGGCTGCACTGCCCGATGAGCACGCCATCCTCTTTACGCTAGATGGAGACGCTTACACCGGTTGATGACTCCTTGACCTAGCTCCGAAACATCTCCTCGTTGGCGCTTTTCGAGCGCAGGATCAGTGGGCCACTACTTTGGTGCGTGAGTACCTCGGGGTCGGACCACCACTCGTGAAAAGTGGAGAAGTCTTCCTCTCGGACAGCTCTCAGCAAAACCCTCTTGCCGACAAACACGCTACACCTTCGCACCCACAAACGCTTCAATTCTCTCTAAAGCCTTTTCGATATTCTCCATACTTGTCGCGTAAGAAAACCGCGCCTGTCCGGGCGCGTCAAAGTCGGTTCCGGGCACGACGCCGACGCGGGCCTCGTTTAGCAACAGCAGCGCCGCTTCGGTCTCGTCTTGGTGAATAGGCGTAAGGTCGCTCATCGCGTAAAACGCGCCCTGCGGCCTGGGCGTTTTGAGGCCGATACGGTTGAGACCGTCTACCAGCACGTCGCGCCGCGCCATATAAGCTTTTTTGGTCATCTCGATAAAAGCTTGGGTCTTCTCGACCTCGTTTAAGGCCGCTACTACCGCGTGCTGCGCGACCGCGTTGGCGCTACTCGTGACCTGGCCTTGCAGCTTGTTCATCGACTTGATCAGCGGCGCGGGTCCGGCTCCGTAACCGATACGCCAGCCCGTCAGCGCGTACGCTTTACTCGCGCCGTGGATGATCAGCGTCCGGTCATGCGCGAAGGTTGCTGCCGAAACAAACTCACCCTCGTAAACGAGGTGTTCGTAGAGGTCGTCGGAAAAAACCCATAGGTCGTGCTGCTGCGCCAGCTCGGCAATCTCGCGTACAAGCTCGGGCGGGTAGACCGCGCCGGTCGGGTTTGACGGCGAATTGACCAAAATCACGCGGGTTTTGTCGGTAATCGCCGCCTTGATTGCGTCCAGGCTCGGTACAAAACCGTCTTCGGGCCGCGTCATCACGGGTACCGAAACGCCGCCTGCGAGCTGTACCTGCGCCGGATACGACACCCAGTAGGGTGCAGGTATGATGACCTCATCACCGGGGTTCAGTACCGCCATAAAACCGTTGTAAAGCACCTGTTTGCCGCCGGTACTCGCAGAAATCTGATTGGGCGCATAGCTAAGGCCGTTTTCACGCCTGAACTTCTCGGCGACCGCTTCGCGCAGTTCGGCCGTGCCTTCGGCGGGTGTGTATTTGGTCATGCCCCGGTCGATAGCTTCGTGCGCCGCCGCCAGCACATGCTCAGGCGGTTGAAAGTCCGGTTCCCCGGCGGTCATAGCGACCACATCGACGCCGCTACGTTTTAGCTCGTTGGCTTTGGTGTTAAACGCCACCGTCGCGGACGCTTTTAGGGCTTTGAGGGCTTCGGAAAGTTGGGGCATGGTTTTAGCCTCCTTGCAGACAGCTGTTCTGATTGTAATGCTTCCAAGGTTCTACTTGCCCAACCTCGAGCGCCAGATAAGCCTCCATGTCATCAGGGTTGCCCGTAATGGTCACGTTACCGTCTTTTGGAAGGTAACGTGCCATCAGAATGAAGTTACCTGCTTTGCCAGTTGAAGAGAGTGTAGTATTGGGCTTGGCAGGCGCAAGCGAGTTAAAACTGTCTAGGTCAAAAGTATCGGCAATTTCAAACGAAAACTGAGAATCGTTGATCCAGATAGAAACCGGGATACGCTTACCATTAGGGCCTAAAATAACGGTGATATGCTGCTGACCCAACGGGTCACTTTACTGCGGAGAGTGACCGAAATCAGTGCACTTCAGGGTGCCATCCCGACCTCGCTCGTAGTAACTAAGACCGGCGGAGATGTAACCGTCCACGTAAAACTGGTAAGTAAATGCCCAACTTTTGAGGCCCAGGTGATAAGCGACCGCTTCAGCAGGAAGCTCGAGCGCAACCAAAGGATTTTCAGCTGAGGGATTGTCGCTTTTTTGGTCTGACTGGGCAACCGCTAAGGGCGTCAGGATAAGCAGCGCAGCTACAGCCAAACGAAAATCGTTCACACCTGCCTCCACGAAAAACGGCCCTGAGTTCGTCAGAGCCGTTGCGAAGTCGCCTTGCCAGTTCCCCTAGAGGAGTTCTTCGGGCTTGAAAAAGATACCGATCTCGCGTTCGGCAGTCTCGGGCGCGTCCGAACCGTGAGCGACGTTTTCGTCGATGGTGCTGGCGAAATCACCGCGAATCGTGCCCAGGGCCGCGTCTTTGGGGTTAGTCGCGCCCATCATCTTGCGCCATTCCAAGATCGCGTTTTCTCCCTCGACGACCATCGCCACCACCGGGCCGCTGGTGATAAACGAAACTAAACCCTCGAAAAAGGGTTTGCCCTGGTGTTCGCCGTAGTGTTTTTCGGCAGTTTCACGGGGAATCTGCATGAGCTTCATACCGACGATCTGAAAGCCCTTTTGCTCGAGCCTCGAAACCACTTCTCCAACCAAACCGCGTTTCACGCCGTCGGGTTTAACCATTGCGTAGGTGCGTTCAAGTGACATAACGGGGCAGCTTACCACACGCTCCAGAGATTTATACCGGGGGCAGCAGCTTGCAAATCAGCCGAATCTGTCCGCGATGGTTCACCTCGTCCTCGAGGACGTGAAACCATCTGAAATAGTTGTTAGCTGGCTCCCCCCAGTTCATATCTTCGGCGTGAAGCCAGCTGTCGTCTAGGTGGAGAAAGCCGTCAAGCGTCTGCGCCCGTACCCGCCCCAGTTCGCTCAGGTAGTGCTCCAGCGGTCTACCGCGCAGCGCCTCCCGGCCCACCTCACCGAGGGCGCGCGCCGGGGTCTCCCAATCGACCTCTTGCGAGGCGACGGTTCCGAGGTAGTACCCCTCTTCAACGGCGGCGATGTGCGCGAGCAGCATCCCGATAGAATTGCCCTCCGGGTGCGGCAGGTGGTCGAGTTGCGCTGTGTTTAGGTCTCGAGCGGCGCGTAGGGTGGTCTGACGCGCGTAGTGCATCATTCCCAGCAGGCGGCCTATGTGCGGCGTGTAACCGGGCTGGTCAGTGAGGAGCATGGAGTGTTGAAAAGTCATTTTTATACCCTACACCGCGCCCGGTGTGCAGCGCGAAACCCAAGAAGATGTAGAATCGGTGAGTCCGCTTCACCGCCTAGGCTGAAAGCTTGCAACTTACACGTATTTGAGGTGGACACGGAGGGGTCATACTTATGAGCCGTACCGCTTCAAAAAGAACTTTACAGCTCGCCAACTATTCGTTTGGACGGACGCGGTGGCGTTACGCGGCGGGAGTCGTTATAGCGGCGCTCGGCCTCAGTCTGAGCGCGTGCAGCAGTCCCAACCTCGCTCCTGAGCCCCTTTTGGTAGAAGACCTTCTCGGTACTTACAAATTGGTCAGCTATTGGGGGCAACCGCTCCCTACCGGCAACGGTCGAACGACGTATTACGGAGGCGAAATCGTCCTCGAGCAAAAACATCTTTATACAGAAACGATAGACGTGGAGAGTTGCTATCCGGTCGGTCCCTGTACACGCGGCGCGTCGACTTCGGGGGGAACCTGGCTGCTACTACACGATGGCACCCTCTACCTCGACCCTCATGAGGGTTACGGCTGGCCACCCCCTCGTATCGAGGCGGATGGGCGGGAGATTCGCTTTTACATTCCGGATATGGACACGCTCACCTATACGTATCGGCGCAAGTAACCGAAGCCTGTTTCTGTTGACAACAGGGCCGAAGGTTTTTCAGTCCACGAAGATTGCGTGCCTGCTCGGTAAGGAGCAAAACGCCCACTAGCCCGCAGCGATTCGCTGCAACTGTGCTAGATGGTTCAGGTCGTGCCCTGCCAACGTCCTGACCATGATGTCGACCGAGAGCGGGCCGCGTTCGGGGTGATCGACTTCGCGCAGCCAGTCTTCAAAGCCAAACCCGGCGTAGAGCGCCAGATTCCACGCCCGGAGCGCCCGAAAGGTCTCCAACGCGAGTGCCGGTTCGGTACGCGTGTAGCGCGTCGCCCAAACATCCTGATCGTACGGTTGCGCCGCCTCTACACCCGCTACAACCTGCCGCAACCGAAAACCGGCTGCAAGTTCGTTGTCGGCCAGATGCGCCAGCACCTGCCGCGCGTTCCACTTGCCGGGGGCGTAGGGACGGCCCAAGTCGTCACCAAGGTTTAGGAAAAGCGCCTCGAGCTGTACCGGCGTGGCCTCCAATACCAGAATCGGGTCTTCGTCACCCAAAAGTTCCAGCATCCGCGTCACATAGGGATTCATTTGGTTACTATAGCCCTGCCCGCATCGCGCGAAACGTCCCGCCCCGAACACCCCGCTCAGGGGAAGCCGGTACAATAAACCGCATGGCAGACACCCCCGAAATCAGCGTGCAAGAAGCCCAAAAACGCATCGAGAACGGCGCGCTCCTGCTCGACGTGCGCGAGCAGGGAGAGTACGACGAAGAGCGTATCCCCGGCAGCCGACTGTTACCCCTTTCCGAACTGACGGCACGGGCGGGCGAACTGCCGCAGGGCCGCGAGATCATCGCGCAGTGCCGTAGCGGGAAACGGAGCGCGCAGGCCACCGACTTTTTGCGCGCGCAAGGTCTCGAGGTCGTCAATATGGAGGGCGGTATCCTGAAGTGGAAGGCTGAAGGGTTGCCGACCGAAGGTGGTTCAGAAGGTTAGCAACCTCTTGGGCAGCGCAGCCGGGGGGCACAATTTGAGATGGAAGTTATGGACGTTCGTATCGTCGAAGCAACCCAGGATGACAACGAGCTGCTTTGGGCTCTAGCAGTGCAAACCTACACGGAGGCGTTCGGTCACTCTATGAGCGCCGCTGATTTGGCTGCACACCTGAAAGCCAACTTGTCGCCGGAACGTGTTCATGAGATGCTCCACGAAGATGCGTTTTTGCTTGCGCGGGCGGAGGGCGAAACGGTCGGTTTCGTCCAGTTTGGCGACGCCCACATCGACGCTGGCGATCTCTCCAAGCTGTTTGAAGTCCGGCCTGGTAACAAGGAGATACGCCGCCTGTACGTTTTAGCAGCGTTTCAGAACTGCGGTCTCGGTACGAGCCTCATGAACGCGGCGCTAAACGACCCCCGGATTGCCGGGAGAGCTGTCTTTTTAGATGTGTGGGAAGACAACGCAGGTGCTCGGCGGTTTTATGAGCGTTACAGCTTTCAGAGAGCTGGAGCGAGAGTCTTTAGAGCAGCGTCCGGCGACATGACCGGGGTGGATTTGGTCATGGTTCGGCGTCCCTGAGCCCAATTCAGAAGATGAGAGAGGCTTGAGTTTCAGTTCATCTTTCTCTTAAGTTTCGCTTCAGCGTTCCGTATTATGTTCCTGCTTAGTAAAACCCTTGCAGAGGAGAGTTGTTACCGACTCGCAAACACTACGTGCCGTCGTGTAGACACCTGACGAGCTTTCAAGGAGCGGCTTATGAAATCTTCGGTTCTTACCCTTATCATCCTCTCTTTTGTCGTCGCCGGTTGCAGTCAACCCGCGTCGGTACCGGCGCAACCGGTGCAAAAACCCTTAGAATTGCAGTTCGGCACCGCAGGCAACGATAGTGTCGAGCAGCTAGCTGTAGACGAAAGTGGTGTCTATCTGGCCGGTCAACGGAATAGCAAATCGGCCCTCGTTAGGTTTTCACGTACGGGCCGTATTCCCTGGACTAAAGGCTTGGGTGGTCCGGTCGTCGAGGTTGCGCTCGACTCAGATAACAACGCCTACGTGGTCTATTACAGCAGTGCGAACGACGCCCGCTACTTTGTCCGGAAATACACCTCGAGCGGCGCGCTGGTATGGAAGCGTGAAATTACCAACCCGAGTGGCGTCAACCTCGACTATTACGGGTCGGATACGGACGCGCAAAACAACGTCTACTTGGCCTTCTCGAGCTTTAGGACCTCTAAAACGCAACTTAGGAAGTACAGCTCGGACGGCACGCTTCTCTACAGCAAACAGCTCCCGGAGTTTGTCTCCGACCTCGCCGTAACACCGGGCGGGACCACCTACACCGTTTCGGACCAGCGTCTTACCCGGTACACTTCCCAAGGTCAACAGGTTTGGCAAAAAACGGTACCGTTTGCAGCTACCCAGGTTGCGGTCGGTGACAGCAGCCAGATTTACGTCGGTGGTTATGACCCCGGCTTCTATAAAGACCGTCAACTGCTCGCCAAATACAGCAGCCGTGGAGCCAAAGTCTGGCAGCGGACGGTCAGAGAGGATTTCCTCTCGAGCCTTCGAGCTTTAGACGCCGATACAGAGGGTAACGTCTTCGTCGGCGTCGAGTATCATGAAGACCCCTATAGCGACGCAGAAGTGTACTTTTACAGCTATAACGCGGCAGGAACACGTTTAGCTAAGCGCGTTCTGGACTTCGGTGGGGGGAGTAATTTGTTGAGTGAAATCGCAGCCCTGAGTGCGACCGAGGTCTATCTCGGTGGGACGGTCGTAAACAATTCGGGAGACCACCAACTAGACGGTTTTCTGGTACGCCTGAACGGGCTGACCGGAACCGTAACCTGGAAACGTTGACGGAAACGTTGAGAACGTAACCCGGCCTCATCAGCCTGCGACGGCTCTGGTAATTCCAGGGCCGCCGCACCTTTTTCGTTGGTCACGTTTTGTTGTGTTGGGGGTGCTCGAGCGCCGCGTTACCGACCGGCAAAGAGTTGACCCACCCCCAAAAGTCCGTACCACCACCCCGGCAGCACCCCGAGCGCCACCGTACCAAGGACGGCGAGGGCGATAGCCACACCGGTCAGCGCGCTTTTGCTGCCAACCTCGGTCGTTTCAGGGTCGCGGAAGTACATCACAGCAATGACGCGCACGTAATAGATCGCCGCCACAATGCTCGTCAGGATGGCGATAACGGCGAGTGAAGTGTAACCGGCTTGCAACGCCGCCTGAAAAACCAGAATCTTGCCGATAAACCCGGCCAGGGGCGGAATGCCTGTAAGCGACAGCAAAAACAGCGCCATTGCAAACGCCAGGTAGGGGCGCGTTTTACCGAGGCCCGCGAAACGCTCCAAGTCGTCGCCGTGGTCGTTGCGGTCGGTTAGCAGGCTCAGCACAGCGAACGCCCCCACGTTCATAAAGGTGTAGGCCGTCAGGTACCAGATAATCGCTTGAGCGCCGCCCACCGTATCCGCCGCGAGCAGCGCCAGACCCAGGTAGCCCGCGTGCGCGACTGCGGAGTAGGCCAGCAGCCGTTTGACGCTCCGCTGCGCGAGCGCCGCGAAGTTGCCGACGATCAGGGTCAGCGCCACGAGCACTACCAGCGCCTGCGTGAGCGCGCCGTCCAGGTTCGGATAGACGAGCGCAAAGACGCGGAGCAGCGCGGCAAAGGCTGCCGCCTTGACGACGACGCTCATAAACGCTGTAACCGGGGTGGGCGCGCCTGTATATACGTCGGGCGACCACTGATGAAACGGGGCGAAGGCGGCCTTAAACGCCAGTCCGCCCAAAACGAACGCGCCGCCGAGCGTCGCCAGCACGCCCTGCGAAAACCCTTCGGTTTGCAGCTGCCGCACCACCCCGAGATAGGTAAACTGTCCGGTCGCGCCGTACATAAGCGCAATCCCGTAGATTAAAAAAGCTGAGGCGAACGCGCCCAGCAAAAAGTACTTCATGCCTGCCTCTTCAGAAGCCCTCGCGCCCTGCCGCCACGCCGAGAGCACGTACACCGCGAGCGACAAAATCTCGAGACCCAAAAGAAGCGTAATAAAGTCCCCGGCAGCAGCCATAACCATCCCGCCGGTCGCGCTCAGCAGCAGCAGCGGATAGTATTCGTAACCGCCCAACCCGCGCTCTACAGCGTCCACCGAAAGCAGCAGCACGAGCGCCGTCCCGAGCAAGATCAGTGTGTTAAACGCCAGCGCGTTCGTATCTGCCAGATAGCGGAGCCCGAACGCGCTCAGCGGTTCGGCGCGCCCAAAAAGTTGCGCGTTTAGCACGAGCGCCACCAGCACCCCGGCGAGGCTCAAAAAGGCGACGGGGCGGGTGCTTTTGAAGCTCAAACCTGCAAGCACCCCGACCGACGCGGTAAGTAGCAGCGCCAAGGGCGGCGAGATCACGAGCCAGTTAATGTCCATCGTCCCCTCCAGAAGAAGCCGGTGCAGCGGGCGTTTGGGCCGGTGGTGTGGCAGGCCCGGTAGACGCTACCGGCGCGTCATAGGTAGCGACGCGCGCGGCCTGCGCTCCGATACGCTCGAGCTGCGGTTGCGGAAACAATCCGAACCACAAAATTCCCAACACGAGCGGGGCGAGAGCCAGGAGCTCGAGCCCCCCCACCTCACGCACATCCTCTTTAGCGTCGACTTGATAGAGACGCTGATACATGTTGACGCCGTACACCCCGGCGGCGATCACCGCGAGCGTGGCAAACCCGCCTAACCAGGTGCTCCGCTCGAACGCCCCCAACAGGCTCATAAATTCGCCCGGAAAGTTCGACAAGCCCGGTACGCCGATGCTGGCAAAGGTAGCGAAGAGCGTCAGGGCAGCGAGAGCTGGAGCGGATTTGGCGAGCCCGCCGTATTCGGACAGCTCGAACGAGCTACGCCTCGAGTAGAGCATCCCGCTGATCAAAAAGAGTGCGCCCGTCGAGAGCATCTGCGCGGCGAGCAGGTACATCGCGCCGCCCAGACCCGCCAGATAGAGACCGAAAACGCCCACCCCGACGATGCCCATGTGCGACAGCGAGGCGTAGGCGAGAAGCCGTTTGAGGTGGGTTTGCGTGGTAGCAACCACCGCCGCATAAACGGCCGTAAAGGCTGCCAGCGCGAGCAGATACGGCGTTATGACCGCCGCCGCCGCCGGAAAGAGCGGCAACGCGAAGGCGAAAAAGCCCCAGCCACCGACTTTGTAGAGCGTCCCCGCAACGTCCGCGACACCCGACGGGTGGTTTTGTTCGTGAAAGTCCGGCAGCCAACCGTGCAGGGGCCAAAGCGGTAACTTGACGGCGAAAGCCAAGGTAAAGGCCAAAAATAACCATACCTGAGTAGTGAGCGGCAACGTCTGCGTCGCGGGTAGCAGGTCCACTAAACGAAAACTCGCCGCGCCCGAGAGAGGCCGAAGCGCCAGAATCGCCACCAGCATCGGAAACGACCCCGCAACGGCGTAGGTCAGGTATTTGAGCGCGGCGGGGCGGCGGCGTTCCCCTCCCCAGATACCCAGCATCAGCACGCTCGAGACCAGCGCCCCCTCCCAAAAGACGTAGAAGAGAACCAGGTCTTGTGCCAAAAAGAGGCCGTTGATACCCGCCTGCATCGCCAGTAGCAACGCCAGAAACCCGCCGGTACGCTCCTGCACCACAAAGCTCGCGTAGAGCGCCGTCGGCAGCATCACCAGCGCGGCAGTCATGACCAGTACGCTCCCCGCCCCGGCGGGCGAGAGGGAAAAGTAAAGGCCGAAAGGTTCGATCCACGGCGCTTCAAAATTTCCCACTTGGGGGAGCGCGAGCGCCGTCAAAAAGGTAAACACGCCGGACACGACGACTATAGCGCGTTGTAACGCTTTAGGCGCAATCAGCAGCAGCAGCGCGCTAAAGAGCGGAAGCAGAACAGCGGCGAGCGTCATGCGCCCACCCGCGACAGGGCCACGACCAGCACCAGCAACGCCAGCCCGACCAGCATCAGCAGCGCGTAGACGCGTACATAACCCGACTGCACCTGCGCGACCGATTGTCCAACCTCGTCCACACTGCCCCCCGAACGCCCGAGTCCGGGCTCGAGCGCCTCTTCTTCGACCTCACGAAACCCTCCAGCCAAACGTTCACCCAGACGAACGAAGAGCGTCCGGTAGAGTGCGTCGAAGCCGAGCGCCGAACTCGAGGCCGTCCGCAACGCGCCGAAACGTCCGGCGAGGTCAGCGCCCCAACCGCGCGCGTACCGCAGGTACCCAAGCCCCAGGCCGAGGGCCGCTGCCAGCACTGACAAGCCTACGAGCAACCACTCGGTAGCTATCGCCGGATGGCGGAAGGTCGCGGCGGTGGGGGTCTCGAGCCATCCCGCCACGAGATTTGGAAACGCAAATTCCGGCAGGCCGATATACCCGGCAAAGATGCTCAGCACCGCCAAAATAACGAGCGGTACCGTCATCACCTTCGGCGACTCGTGCAGGCGACTCCGCGCGGCGGGCGTCAAGCGTTCTTCACCTGCGAACACCCGGTAGTACCAGCGGAACATGTAAAACGCCGTCAGCACCGCCGTAAGCAGTAACACCAGATAGAGCAGCAGAGGGTTCGCACCCCCTAACAGCTCGGTGGTATAGGCGTGCGCCAAGATCGCATCTTTACTAAAAAATCCCGACAGCAGGGGAACACCCGAAATCGCCAGCACCGCTATTAGCGAAGTCGTTCCGGTGAGCTTCATATGTTTGCCAATCCCGCCCATCTTGCGAATGTCCTGTTCACCGCCGAGCGCGTGAATTACCGACCCGGCTCCCAAAAACAGCAACGCCTTAAAAAACGCGTGCGTCAGCACGTGAAAGATTGCGACCCAGTACGCGCCGACACCGACCGCCACGAACATAAAGCCGAGCTGCGAGATAGTCGAATACGCCAGGATCTTTTTGATGTCTTGTTGCGACAACGCGGCAAACGCTGCAACGAGTGCGGTAATGGCCCCCACCCACGCGACCACCGTCGACGCGGCGGGCGTGCTGGCAAAAAGTGGCGCAGCTCGAGCGATCAAGTACACGCCCGCCGTGACCATCGTCGCAGCGTGGATCAGCGCCGAAACCGGCGTGGGACCCGCCATCGCGGCGGGTAGCCAAGTCTGAAGTGGCAACTGCGCCGACTTGCCGCACGCTGCCAACAAATAGAGCAAACCCAGCACCGTGACGACCGCCGAACCTGCCAGCAGCGGCGCAGCGGCGTTGACCTCGGCGATATTGAGCGTCCCGAACGTCTTGACCGTCAAAAACATCGCTAGCAGGAAGCCCACATCACCGATACGGTTGACGATAAACGCCTTGCGAGCGGCGTCGGCATTTTCCTTGATGGCGTACCAGAAGCCGATCAGCAGGTACGAGCAGACCCCGACCCCCTCCCAGCCCAAGAACATCAGAAAAAACGAATCGGCCATCACCAAAATCAGCATCGCCGCGACGAACAGGTTGAGCCCGGCGAAGTAACGGCTGAAACCGGGGTCGCGGTGCATATAGCTCGCTGAGTAGACGTGGATCAGCAGCCCGACACCGGTGATAATTAACATCAGCGTAACGGATAAGGGATCGATGACGAAACCTAAATCGAGGCTGAACGAGCCACCTTGCAGGTACGACCAGAGTGGAATTCGGGCGGTGCGTTCCGGATACGCTGCCAGACCGAACAAGGCCAGCACCGAGAGGACGAACCCGGTTCCTACGGCGGTCGCCGCAATGATGCCCGGTAACGGTTCGCGCAGGCGTTTGCCGAAAAACCCGTTGATAAGCGCGCCCAGAAGGGCCACGAAAGGGGCCGCAGCCGCCAGCGTTACGACCGTCATAACCTTACCTTCATAAACGAACCTCAGAAAGTGTATCGACGTCCGCCGAGTTACGGTAACGGAAGATAGCGACCAGAATCCCCAAACCCACCGCGACCTCGGCGGCGGCGACCGCCAGGATGATAAACACGGCGGCCTGCCCGGAGAGCGCCACCTCTGCTCCCGCGACGCTCCACTGCCGCGCGTAGGCGACGAGCGCCAGGTTAGCCGCGTTGAGCATCAGCTCGACCGATAAAAAGATCAAAATCGCGCTCCGGCGCGTCAGCACCCCGACCGCGCCGATCACGAAGATCACGCTGCTCAGCGCCACATAGTATTCGGTCGGAACCGGGTCACTAAGCATGTGTAAGCTCCCGGTCGCGTTCTGCGGACCCCGGCAGGTCCTGGTCACGGTCGGCTTTGGCGGCTCGCCGCTCAATTAGACTGACCGCGCCGACCGTTCCGGTCAGCAGCAACACCCCGACGAGCTGAAACGCCAGCACGAACTGGCTGAACAGCACCTCGCCGAGCGGCCCCGCCCCGCCGCCCTGTAGCGCGAGGCTGAAGGTGGTGACGTCGGGTAGCGAGCGCGGGTTTGCCAGCACCGAGGTCATGAGGCCGACGAGGGCAATCAGGCCCACGAAGTAGGCGGCGGGTTGTACCCACCTCAGACGCTGGGCACGTTCGTCGCCTTGCGCGTTCAGAAGCATGATGACGAACAAAAAAAGTACCATGATCGCGCCAGCGTAGACGATCACCTGAATCGCCGCCAGAAAGTGCGCCTGGAGCGTAACGTAGGTGATCGCCAGCGTAAGCAGTGTCCCGACAAGCGAGAGCGCCGCGTGGACGGGTTGCGGCAGCAAAATCACGCCGAGCGCGCCGAGGGTCATGACTGTGGCGAGGAGGAAAAAGGTCAGCATGGGTGAACCGGTGCTGAGTGCTGAGTGCTGAGTACCGAGTAAGACGACTCGGTACCTGGTGCTCGGAACTCGGTACTCATCAGTAATCGACCCCCTCGAGCTCCGCCCTCTGCCCTGCTTTGAACCCGAGTTCGACGGGTTTCCCCTCCTTGTCCGCCTCGCGCCGCTGCCATTTCGAGCCTACGGTCCCGACCAGCATGTCGTCTTTGCCGTAGGTAAAATCGTCGTACTTAAAGTCTGCCAGCTCGAACTCGTGACCTAGGACCACCGCGCCGGTCGGACACGCCTCTTCACAAAAGCCGCAAAAGATGCAGCGGAGCATGTTGATCTCGTAGATGCTGGCGTAACGCTCCCCCGGCGAGGTCGGATTTTGTGGGTCGTTTTCGGCGGCCTCGACGTAGATGGCGTAAGACGGGCACGCCGCCGCGCAGAGAGAGCAGCCGATGCACTTCTCCAACCCGTTCGGATGCCGGAGCAGATGGTGCCGCCCACGAAAACGCGCTTTGACATCCGCTTTTTGCTCCGGGTACGAAACCGTTACGGGTTTTTTGAAAAGGTGCGAGAGCGTCACCCCCATCCCTTTGGCAATATCTAAAACACTCATGTAGTCTCCTCTATCTGAACCGCGTCTGTTTGACCGGTGTCTGTTTGAATGGTGTCGCCGACCCGAATCGTGCCCCCGGAAACGATCCCCGCCCGCAGTCCCGCTTGGTGCACCATCTTCAAAACGTCTTTATGAACGATAGTGGCAAGGTGGTTACAGGGTTCACATAACCGCGTACCTTTTAGAGTAACCTCACCGACCTTAAAAGTCTCCCCGACGAGCGCGTTTAAGCTCACCCCTTGGGTCAGCAGGTTGCGGCGAAAAGCGCCGGGTCCCAGCGCCACCTCAGCGCGTTCGTTAAACGCTTCGACCATCTCCGACTCTACAAGCGTCACTTCGTACGAGGGCGCTTCGACGGTTTCAGAAAAGGTTCCTTCGCCGCTAAAGTAACGGTCACCCTCGAGACCATACCCCGCGACGGCCCGCACAGAATCCAGCGCTACCATCGGCGCTTCTGCGGCGGGCGCGGTAAAGATGCCTACGACGCTAGAGGACAAACGCGATCACCGCCGCCGTCACCAGCGCGCTAAAGAGCGCGATCTCAAAAAGCCAGATCCAGCCGAAGCGCATCAGCTGATCGTAACGAAACCTGGGCAGCGTCGCGCGCAGCCAAATAAACAAAAACATAAAGATCGCCATCTTGAGGAGCAGCCAGACAAACGGCCACTCGGAAACACCTGGAATCAGCGCGTCTAAAAACGCCGGTCCACGCCAGCCCCCCAAAAAGAGCGTGCTGATAAACGCCGCCGCCGTCATCATATTGACGTATTCGGCCATCTGAAAAAGCGCCCACTTGATCGACGAGTATTCGGTCAGGTAGCCCGCGACGATCTCTTGCTCCGCTTCGGGCAGATCAAAGGGGGTGCGGTTGACCTCGGCAACCGACGAGATCACGTAGGTGACAAACGATACCGCGAGCGGCAACCACAAAAACGGACTTAGGGACCAGACGCCGAAGTCGACGATTTCACGCAGGTTGAGCGTCCCCGCAATCAAGATGATGGTCAGCGCCGAGAGTCCGAGCCCCAGCTCATACGAGATCATCTGCGCCGAAGAACGCAGGCCGCCTAGCAGCGAGTATTTGCTGTTCGACGACCAGCCCCCCAAAAAGATACCGTATACACCGATGCTGGTCGCCGCAAAGATGTAGAGCAGACCGATGTCCAAGTCGACGATCCACGGGTTCAGGCCGAACAAGCTGCCCGCCGGTCCCGCCGGAATCGCGCCGAACGCCGAGAGCGCAAACATAATGCTCACAAACGGAGCTAGAAAATAGACAAAACGGTCCGACGCCGAGACCACAATGTCCTCTTTGAAAATCGACTTGATCGCGTCGGCAATGGGCTGGAGAAGTCCAAAGGGGCCGACGCGGTTGGGACCGTAACGGTGCTGCATCCGGCCCAAAATCTTGCGTTCGATAACTGTCATGTAGGCGAACGCGCCTAGGAGCACCACGCATAACAGTAGTGCTTTGGCAAAAGTAGCGAGAGGGCCGTCGATCATGCGCCTACCAGATCGGTTTCGGGGACGATTTCTGCGGTGGCGAGTCCGGCGGTCTGGTCGAACGTTACGGGGAGCAGCAGCAAACCTTCGGGGACATTTTCCGTGACCTTTACCGTCGCAGTGCGGGTAATGCCGCCGATGTTTACTGTGACACTACCGCCGGTTTTAAGGTTTTGCGCCTTCGCGTCGGCGGGGTTCACGCGTAGCGCGGCGTCTCCGTGAGCAGCGCGGAGCTTGGGGTTGCGGCTCAAACGGTCAATCTTCGACAAACTCGGGGTGAGGAGCAAATTACCCTGAGCTTGGGTAGCGGTCTCCCCTGCCGGTTTGGGCTCGAGCTTCACCACCTGCCCCTCTTCAGGCAGGGCCGCCACGTCGAGGTCGAAGGTTTTTTTCAGTACCCGCCGCGCGCTTCGCAGGCTGCGCCCGTCCAGACGAACACCGAGCGCCTCACCGAGCGCCCGGACGACGCCGATAAAGTCTTCGGAAGTGCCACTGTCTACCGGCGCGGGGTAGACATTTAGGAAGCGGCCCTCGAGGTTGACCACCGTACCCTCTTTTTCGTAGCCGGTTTTGGCAGGCAAAACGACGTGTGCAAGCTTGGTCGTCTCGGTCTCAAAGGCGTCGTGAACGACGAGCAACTCGGCAGCCCTGAGCCTCTCCCCCATTTCGGCGTCTCTTGCCGGGTTGAGGTTGGAGAGTATCAGCACGTCACTTTCGAGCAGATCGGCGTAACCTTTTTCGGACGTAACCTGAGTGGCCTCGAGGCCGCACGAGTTCGCCATCGACCCGAGTTTCATGACTTTAGCACCGACCGCTTCGGCAAAAGCTTCGGCGGCCTCCGTCCCAGCAGCGGACGCGAGCACGAACGCGCCCAGAACGACTACCGGGCGTTCAGCTTCGGTGAGCGCGTCTTTAAGCTTCGCAAGCTTGTCAGCGTCGATACCGGCGGCAGCTTTGCCGGATTGCAGCCCCTCGAAAAGTGTTTTTTCCTGTCCTGCCGGGTAGACGAACTCTTGTCCGGCGTGCCGCATCAGGTCGACACGGTAGGGCGCGGCGACGCTCAGGATTCCTTGTTTGCGCGGCATCCGCTCCTTGAGGCGCAGGTCGGCGATAGGGACGCCGTGCGCCAGCATCGGGGGCGGCGCAACGCCTTTGAGCGCGTCCTTGATCCGCAGGTCGAGGGTCGGTACCTCTTCGGTCGGGTCGCCGACGACGAAGATCGCATCGCTCGTCGCTACGTCGGTAAAGGTCGCCGGATTTTGGGCGATTACCGACGCTGCCGGACGTGGGAAGTGCTCGGCTTGCCCGCCGAGCTGTTCGGCTAGAGCTTTGGCGGCGACGCCTTCCTCCAAGGTCGCGTCGCTACGAACCGCAACGCCGACCGTTTTATCCGATTTATCCAAGAGTTCTGTCAAACGGTCGCTGATAAACTGCGCGGCTTCGTCCCAGGTAGCAGACTCGAGCACGTCCCCTCTGCGAATCAGTGGCGTTTTGAGGCGGTCCGGCGCGCCCACGTATTCGTGCCCGAAACGCGTCCCGTCGTCGATCCAGTCGAGGTTGACCTGGGCGTTGCGCGCGCCCTTGATACGTTCGATCCGGCCCGTACGGGCGTCGACCATGATAGCTGCGCCCGAGGCGTCGTCCATCGAGACCGTCCGGGTATGGTCGTACTCCCAATTGCGCCCCCGAAAACGGCTGGTCGCGTCTAAAAGCGCCCCCACCGGGCACATATCGGTGATGTTGCCGGTAAACGGGCTCGGCAGGCCCTCATCGACCGTGCCGATATAGGTGTGCCCGCCGCGTTCGATAAAGTCCAAAACCTCGTCGCCGGGAACCTCCTCAAAGTAGCGGACGCAGCGTTTGCAGTGAATACAGCGTTCACGGTCGAGTGTGATCAGTTCAGAAAGTTCGTGGTGTTTTTCCTGATGGCGCTTGTCGAACTCGAAACGCGAGGTACCTTCACCGTACTCGTAAGCGCGGTCTTGCAGCTCGCACGCGCCGCCCTTGTCGCACACCGGGCAGTCGAGCGGATGGTTGATGAGCGTAAACTCCATCATCCCCGACTGCGCCTGACGCACCTCTTTTGACAGTGTGTCAATGACCATACCCTCCATAATGGCAGTGGTGCAGGTCGCCATCAGGTTGGGAAAGTAAAAAATCTCCGGTTCGCCGGTTTCGGCGTCCATGATCCAGTCGTTCGTCTCACGGTCTTTACGCGGCGCGCCGACCTTGCCTAGACACATCCGGCACGCGCCGATAGGCGACATGTACTCCTGCGAGCAGAAGTACGGCACGTCGTACCCGGCTGCGAACACCGCGTCGATGGCGCTGGTACCGGCCTCGAGCTCCAACTCTACATCGTTGACTTTGACCTTCACGCCGCCCCCTCCTCTGCCCACCAGGTCGTTTTCGTGTATTTGGGCGTCCCGCGCTCGGCGAGGTGCTCGTATTCGTCCCGAAATAGCGACAGACTCGATTGCACCGGCCCGAGACATGCGTCTGCGAGCGGACAAAACGCTTTACCCTTGATGTTTTGCGACATGGTTTCCAAAAGCTCTACATCCCCCGGTTCACCGCGCCCCGAGACCAGCTTCTGGTACATCTTCGTCATCCAGCCACTGATACCCTCACGGCAGGGTGTGCATTTCCCGCACGACTCATGCGCGTAAAAACGCACCAGGTTCCAGGTCGCGTTGACGATGCACTTCTCCTGCGGAATCAGGATCACCCCGCCCGTCCCCAGCATCGACCCTTTTTTGGCGATAGACCCGTAATCCATCGGCGTGTCCAAAATTTCGTCGGTAAAGGGCAACATCGGCGTCGATGAACCACCGGGAATCAGCGCCTTGATGGGCTCTGTCGGCCCGCCTGCAAGGTCGTAGATAAGCTCGCGGAAGGTTGCGCCAAGTGGCAACTCATAGACGCCCGGTTTCGCCGCCGGGCCGCTTACCTGAAACATCTTCGGCCCCTTTGAATCGTCGGTACCCATGCCTGCGTACCACTCCGCACCCTTGCTGATGATATGTACGGCGCTCGCAAAGCTTTCTACGTTGTTGATAGTCGTCGGCAGTCCGTAAACGCCCGCTTGCGCTGGAAAGGGGGGTTTGAGACGCGGGTTGGCCCGCAGACCCTCAAACGAGTTCATCAGCGAGGTCTCTTCGCCGCAGATGTACGCGCCCGCACCCCGGTGCAAGATAATCGTAAAATCGAAGCCGGAACCGAACAGGTCTTGGCCCAGATACCCGTCCGCTGTCGCCTCTCGGATGGCTTCTTGGAGCCGCTCGTAAGCTTTGTAATATTCACCGCGTACATATAAGACGCCTTTGGTCGCGCCGATGGCGTATCCGGCAATGACCATGCCCTCCAAAAGCTGATGCGGGTCGTCCTCCATAAAGTAGCGGTCTTTGAACGACCCCGGTTCTGACTCGTCGGCGTTGCAGACGATAAACCGCTGTCGCCCGTCGGGTTTGGGCATAAACGACCACTTGAGGCCGGTCGGAAAACCCGCGCCGCCGCGCCCGCGCAGCCCCGAACGTTTGACCTCATCAATGACCGCTTCGGGTTTCATGGTGGCCAAGGCTTTTTTGGCCGCTTCGTAACCGCCGGATTTTAGGTAATTCGTAAGCGTATGGGCACCTTTAACCCCGACGTTTTTGTAGAGCGTCACCTCGAATTCGGGGTCTTTGCGGGTGGTGATGAGACGGGGTTTTTCCGCAGTAGCAGTCATGAATAACTCCTAGTAGAAAGCAATGAGCAACGAGCCCTGAATAGAACCTTATCCCTCATCGCTCCTCTGCTCGTTGCTGATCTTCGCCTTTTCCGCCCTCTCGTTGTCACCACTACGTTCACGGGACGGCTCCGGCAGTTCACCCGAACGCAACGCCCCGAGTAGCTGCTTGCAGCCAGATTTGGTCACGCGTTCGTAATAGGTATCGTTGACCTGCAACACCGGCGCGGTACCGCACGACCCCAGACATTCGACCTTTTGCAGACTAAAAAGACCCAGGCCGTCGGTCTCACCGTTGACGAGCCCCGTCTCTTCCGAAATAAAGTCGTACATCTCGTCGGACCCGGCGAGCGAGCAAGACAACGTCGAGCAAATTTGCAGGTGATGTTTGCCTAATGGCTGCTCGTGATAGGTCGAATAAAAGCTCATCACGCCCTTGACCTCGGTTGCGTGAACGCCGATAATCTGCGCGATCTCCTCGACACGCGCCTCACTGATATGCCGCTCGGCGCGCTGCACTTCCCACAAAAGCGGCATCACGGCGCTGCGACGTCCGTAGTCGGGGTAACGGCCTAAAATCTCGTTGAGAACGTCTTTTTTGTCCTCGAAATAAGGTGTAAAGGTATCCAGCTCAATCATATTCTCTCTCAATTCGGTATCTGAGACCCACGGTGACGCGCGACCTCCCGCTCACGCCTCCGACTCCGGTACATCGTCAACGATCTTGCGGCTGTCTTTGCGTATCGCGTTGAGGCCGAAGCCGACCGCCAATGCGACGACTACCCCGAGTCCGATAGCAAAGGGCCAGCTTTCCAGCAGCAGGCCCAAAAGCAGCGAAAAACCTAGTCCGGTTCCGATACCGGCGAACAGGGCGGTTCGCTGATTGCTACGTTTCTGCTGCTGCCGCTTGCTCTCCCTTTCGGGATGATGGTCATGGCTCATCGGTTGGGGCTCGCGTGTATGCTCATTTGTCAACGTCTCCCAAGACCGGGTCGAGCGTAGCGATGTTGATGACCATATCGGCGAACAGACCGCCCAGACAGGCGGGCTCGAGGCTCTGCAAATTGATCAAGCTAGGAACGCGCACCTTGACGCGGTAAGGCATCGAGCCGCCGTCCGAGACGAGGTAGTAACCCAACTCGCCGCGCGCCGATTCGGTCGGGACGTAGACCTCGCCACGCGGCGGGTGAAAGCCTTCGGTGACGAGCTTAAAGTGGAAGATTACCGCTTCCATCGACGTTTCCAGCTCGCTTCTAGGGGGCAGCGAGATACGCCGGTCGGGGTCACGGATGGGGCCGGGCTCGAGCAGGTCCAGAGCCTGATCGACGATTTTAAGGCTCTCTTCCATCTCATAAAAACGCATCATAAACCGAGTGTTGGCGTCCCCGACCTCACTCGTCGGTACCCCAAAGTCATAATCTTCGTACGAGCTGTAGGGTTGCGCCTTGCGAAAGTCTAAGGCCACACCCGACGCCCGCAAACTCGGTCCGGTCAGACCATAGTCGAGCGCGGTCTCTTTGGAGATCACACCGACATTCTTGGTCCGGTTGACGAAGATGTCGTTCTTAGCGAACATAGTAGCGTACTGCTTCAGCATCTTCGGAAAGTCTTTAGTAAAGCCCCTGGTCGCCTCTTCAAACCCGTCCGGCAGGTCGCGCGACAACCCGCCGACGCGGAAGTAACCGTAGTTCATCCGTACACCGCAAACCATCTCGAACAGGTCCATAATACGTTCGCGCTCGCGCATGGTGTAAAAAAAGACCGTCAGCGCGCCCATATCCAAGATGCCGGTCCCGAAAAAGACCAGATGGCTGGCGATACGGTTGAGTTCATTTAAGATGACCCGGATACGCTGCGCCCGAATCGGCAGCTGCGCGCCGATCAGTTTTTCCGCCGACAGCACGTACGCCAGGTCGTGCCCGAAACCGTGCAGATAATCCATCCGGTTCGAGTAGGTCACGCCCTGCTGATAGGTGCGGTGCTCCATCGTCTTTTCAAAACCGGTGTGCAAGTAGCCGATCTGCGGGACGATCTTGGCGACGCGTTCACCGTCCAAATCGACGACGAGCCGCAACACCCCGTGCGTCGAGGGGTGCTGTGGTCCGACGTTGAGGCGCATGTACTTGGTCTTAAAGGTGCCGCCCGGTTCGGACTCTTTTACCGTCGCGTCGGGCACGAAACCCGCCCGTCCTACCGTCATTGACCGCTCTCCCCTGAAGTGTTGTGCAGGTCCGGGTTAGCCTGAAGATCGACGCCGCCCAAAACCTGGCTGCTCACACCTTTGCGCGCGCCGCCGCGCCAGCCCGAAAGTCCCGACGCTTGCCCGCTCATCCCGGCTCGGAACGCCGCCGGATCGAGAAAACGTCCGTCGTTAAAGAGCGTCGGCACCTCGCCGAGCGGGAAATCTTTGCGGTGCGGGTGTCCATCTAGGTCTTCAGGCGTAATGAGCTTGCGGAGGTCCGGGTGCCCCTCGAACTCGACGCCGAACATGTCGTAAACCTCGCGCTCCATAAAACTCGAGCCCCGCCAAACTCCGGTAATCGTCGGCAACGTTTCACCGTCGTCTAGGTTGACGCGGATAAACAGGCGTTCGTTATGCGTCACGCTGTAGAGGTTGTAAGAAACCGTAAAGCGCTTGCCCTGATGCCCCGGATAGGTCAGGTAGTCGGTTCCGAAAACGTCTGAAAGCATCTCGAAACCTGCTTTTTTGGCCTCGGTAATCGCGTCTACCAGATCATCTTTAACGATAGTCACGCTCACCATGTCTTTGAACTGGGCCGGTTTACCGCCCCTATTTTTGAGTTTTTCGACCATCTCCACGAGCAAGCTCACGGACGCCACGCCTGCACCATCGGCAACTCGGTACCGCCGCTGTCGAACGCTTCACCACGTACTTTTTTCTGGAGCTGCATCACCCCGAAGATAAGCGCCTCGGGCCGTGGCGGGCACCCCGGCACGTAGATATCGACCGGGACCACCGTGGCGACGTTCTGAACGATGGCGTAGTTGTTAAACATCCCACCCGACGACGCGCACGCGCCCATCGAGATCACCCATTTGGGGTCGGGCATCTGGTCGTATACGCGTTTTAGCACCGGGGCCATCTTTTTAGACAAACGACCGGCGACGATCATTACGTCGGCCTGACGCGGTGAGGCGCGAAACACCTCTGAACCAAAACGCGCCATGTCGTTGCGAGCGTTTGTCGACTGCATCATCTCGATAGCGCAACACGCCAGCCCGAACGTTACCGGCCAGAGGCTGTTGCTTCTCCCCCAGGCAACGAGTTTTTCCAGCGTGGAGAACAAGATGCCTTCGTTCTCGAGTTCTTGGATGTCTTGTGTAAACAGGTCTTGTAGGGCCATATCAACTCTCCTGCGCTCTTCAGCGCCCGACTGCACGGCTGGCTCAGCGCCAGTTCAGAACGCCTTTACGCAGCACGTAGACGTAACCTACCCCTAGTACCACGACAAAGACAATGGCCTGGACGAACAAAAACTCGGGTTGCGCTTTAAAGTGAACCGCCAGCGGATAAAAAAACGCTGCTTCGATGTCAAAAACGATAAAGAGCATGGCGACCAGGTAGAAGTGAACAGGAAAACGTTCACGGGCGCTCGAGGCGCTCTCGATCCCCGACTCGTAAGCTGCAAGTTTTGTTTCGCTCCCCTTTTTCGGTCCCAACAACCCGCCGACCAGCAACGCCAGCGCGCCGATCAGACCCGCCGCTAAAAACATCATCAGCAAATTTGCGTACACGTCTTAAACTCCTCTCCAAAGGTCGTTTCGGTGGTGTCCGGAGACTCGTGCGGCATTTCACAACCTAGCTCCGATTTTAGCAGTTCGGCAACCCTTCAGGCAAGGGTACAGACGCCTTTTCGGAAGGTGCAAAATCCTGCTTTAGAGGCTCGAGAGTAGTAGCCCACCCCGAACGTAGCTTTAGACCGCTCGGCTCGAGTCGCTAAAGGCTGGAAAGCATTGGTTCTTCGGATTTGGTTTTTTCGGTATTCGTTATGGACTGCCTTATTCTGCCTTCTAAATTCTGTGTTCTAACTCCCTGCTCGCCACACCATCAGCCTAAATTGTCACTCCAGCGCCTGACACGCCGGGCAAACCCCCCGAAACCCGAGTCTCGGTTCATCGATCTGCCAACCGGACAGTGTTTCAGCTTGCAATTTCAAAAAATCAGCGACGACTGTGTTTTGTATTACAATTTCTGGCAGGTCCGACACGGCTCCGCAGGTGGTGCAGATAAGGTGATGATGGGGGCCGACGTTAGAGTCGTAAAGAGCTTCGCCGCTTGCGCCGCTGATTTCACGGACGAGACCAACATGTTTAAGAACGCCCAAATTCAGGTAAACCGTCGACAAGCTGAGGTTTTCGCCGCGGCACTTAAGCTCGTGATGCAGTTCTTCTGCACTTACGTGAACCGCACGTTCACCAAAATAGCCCAAAATAACGCCACGCGGTCGGCTGTAACGCAGCCCGTACGCCTGCAACGTCGTCCTCAGTTTGTCGTCGTACGTCTTCACCTTCTAGTCACCTTTGCTAAAGCCGTTCTGCTATGTGTTATTTAGACGTTTTGTGTCTCCGACCCTCTAGGTCGAAGTGTGTTTCGACCCTTTGGTTCGTCGTTAGCTCTACTTTACCACAAGACGGTTCTTGGTCATATGAGGCGCGTTGCCGACTCACAAAAAAAGGAGCTGACCGAATACAAGCTTCAGTCAGCTGGTCTTGAAATAGGAAATACATTGGTTTGGTAACCGTTTTAGAGAAGGTTTTCTACCACTTGACGTTCCTCAAGCAGTTCCGTTTCGCTCGCTTTCATCTTCTCTTGTATAAAGGCGCTGTTTTCCAGGCCCTCGACTATTTGCACCACCCCCGAACGGGTTGTTACCGGAAACGAGTAGACAAGGCTTTCCGAAACGCCGTAAGCACCCGTGCTGGGAATTGCCATACTTGTCCAGGTTCCTTCAGGTGTACCCTGCACCCAGTCGCGCATATGGTCGATAGCGGCGGAGGCGGCGGAGGCGGCGGAAGAGGCACCACGCGCTTCGATAATCGCGGCCCCACGCTTTTGTACGGTCGGAATAAAAGTTTCGGTCGTCCAACCTTCATCGACTAGTTCGGTTGCGGGACGGCCTGAGACGGTCGCTTGGGTTAGGTCAGGAACCTGGGTGCTCGAGTGGTTGCCCCAGATAATCATGCCCTGAACGTCGGCGACGGCGCTTTCGGTTTTCTGGGCCAGTTGTGACAGGGCGCGGTTGTGGTCGAGCCGGGTCATGGCGCTAAACTGTTCAGGTTTGAGGTCAGGGGCATTTTTCATAGCGATAAGCGCATTTGTGTTGGCAGGATTACCGACGACCAACACCTTAACGTTGCGGCTCGCTACCTCGTTGAGAGCTCTTCCCTGTTTCGTAAAGATGGCCCCGTTCGCGGCGAGCAGTTCACCACGCTCCATACCCGGACCCCGCGGCCTCGAGCCGACCAGCAGCGCGTAATCTGCGTCTTTAAAAGCAACCGTCGCATCGTCCGAGGTGGTAACACCGTGCAGGAGCGGAAACGCACAGTCTTTGAGTTCCATCACCACGCCTTCGAGCGCGCCTAGTGCCGGGGTGATCTCGAGCAGCTGCAACTGTACGGGTTGATCTTTCCCGAGCATGTCACCGGAAGCGATGCGGAAGAGCAGCGAGTAACCGATCTGTCCGGCTGCGCCGGTTACAGCGACCTTTACAGGTTCGTTCATAGTCAAAACCTTCCTTTCAGGTTTTGCATGGTAATACCGCCTTCGGAAACGAGGGATTAAGGGCGAGCAGCGAAACTGCTACACAGTGTTTCACGTGAAACATTTAAGCTTGGTAATTGAGCAGTTCCAACAAACGCTCAAGTTCGTCGGTAGAATTAAAATAGAGTTCGATTTTACCTTTTTTCTCACCCGAGACGCGAACTTTTGTACCTACCACACGTGAAAGGTTCAGCTCGAGGTCACTCTGGACGGTCTTCTGTGTAGAGGAACTGGTTCGGTCAGCTGGACGTTGCAACTGCTCAGCCTGACGGACCGACAACTGTTCTTCTAAAATAGTTGCCAGCGCCCAATCACGGTGCTCCTCAGGTTGCGCCAGTATCGCGCGAGCGTGACCTGCGCTGATCCGACTCTCGTCGAGGGCGTGTAGCGCCGCATCACCGAGTTGTAATAGCCGCAGGGTGTTGGCGACGGCGCTACGGCTCTTCCCCACAGCGTCGGCGACCTCTTCTTGGCTGAGGCCGAACTCGAGTAGTTGCCTAAACGCCCGCGCTTCTTCAACGGCGCTTAGGTCTTCACGCTGAACATTTTCGATTAGGGCGATCTCAAGGGTTTCGCGGTCGCTAAGTGTTTTAACGACGACCGGGACCGTCGTCAGACCGGCCTGCTGCGCTGCCCGAAACCGCCTTTCGCCCGCCACAATTTCATAACCGTCGCCGCTGGGGCGTACCAGCAGCGGTTGCAGCACGCCCCGTTGCGCTACGGACCGGGCGAGCTCCGCGATACCTTCCGGATCGAGACGTTTACGGGGTTGATAAACCGAAACTGTAAGTTCCCTCAGCGGCAGCTGCTGGACTCCCCGTTCTTTTTCAACTTTAGGCAGGAGCGCGTCCAAACCGCGGCCCAGGCTACGCTTCGCTGACACGTAAGATGACCTCCTCGGAAAGTTGGCGGTACGCCTGCGCCCCGGACGAGGCGGGCGCGTAAGCGTAAATCGGTTGTCCGTAAGACGGCGCTTCAGCCAAACGCACGTTTCGGGGAATAACGGCCCTGAACACGAGGTCGGCAAAGTGGTTGCGGACGTTTTCCTCGACCTCTTGCGACAACCTCGTACGGCTGTCGTACATCGTCAGTAAGATCCCCAAGATGTTGAGATTAGGATTGAGGGACGCGCGCAGGCGTTCAACTGTATCCATCATACCTGCGATGCCCTCGAGCGCGTAATACTCCGTTTGTAACGGGATGACCAGATGGTCGGCGGCGACCAAGGCGTTCAAAGTCAACGCGCCAATCGACGGAGGCGCGTCCAGAACAATAAAGTCGAAGTTCGGTCTGACGCCGATCAAAGCCTTGGCAAGGAGCCTCATACTGTCGGCGCTCGCGTCAAGCTCGACCGCAGCACCTGAGAGTTCTACCGACGCAGGTAACACCTTGAGGTTCGGTATATCGGTATCGGTAATTGCCCGCCGCGCCGACAATTCCCCGGTCAACACGTCGTAGATGGTACGTTCAGCGCCGCGAATACCGACGCCGCTGCTCGCGTTCGCTTGCGGGTCCATATCGACCAGCAGAACGCGGCGCGTTTCAGCCAACGCCGCAGCTAGGTTGATGGCAGTGGTAGTTTTACCGACGCCGCCTTTTTGATTGATCACACCGACGATGGGCAACGCTGCCCTCCCTGAAGCCTCAGTGCGACGAGCTTACCATGTGACGGCAGCGCCGCCACCGCCTCACCCAAGATAAGGCCGGTGATGCGCTCGAGGTCGCCGCGTTCAGTGGGGGAGAAGTTGCCGCGCCGTGTTACCAGCGTGACCGTCTCAGTATGGAGATGCCACGTAAGACAGTAGAGCAGGGTGTAACGACCTACAGCTTGGGCACAAATCCAGCTATAGGTCCCGTCTCGGAGGGTACGAACGTCGTCGGAGACGACCGTAACGTTGGAAAGCTCGAGCTGTGAGGCGACAATTCGCAAAAAGTTGGCTCGCCGTTGTCGCCTCTCAACCCAAGTGACCCGGTGGTGCGGAAACGCCAAAGCCAACGACACCCCGGGCAACCCAGCACCAGAACCGACATCTAGAATACGGTCGGTAGGGGAGAGCTGCGGAGCGATAAGGTCGGCGAAGACTTGAGCTTCGGCGAGTTTTACATCCAGCGACGCCAGCGCCCGCGCCGACATTAGATCGAGCGTGTAGTGATAGGTTTTGAGCAGGTTTTTATACGTCCCGAGTTGATCCAAATGCTCTATCTGACTACCCTTTCAAACCGCAAGTGTTTCACGTGAAACATCTCGGTTTCGTTTCGAACTCGGCTTAAAAAACACCAATAACGCGGTCAAATCACTATCTCTCACACCGCGCAAACGTTGTGCTGCACCCAAAGTTGCAGGTTTAGCTCGGCTCAAAGCCTCTTGACCCTCGAGTGACAAACTCGGGACATGTCGGTAATCGACTTCACCTAGTTTAACGGTTTCGTAACCTTTTCGAGCCTCGAGCTCACGTCGGCTGCGTTCGATATATGCGGCGTACTTAACCAGAATCTCCACTTTTTTCTTTTCGGCAGCTGACAAAGCCACCGAACCGAGCTTTGCCTCAAGGTCGTGGTAGTGCATTTCCGGACGACACAACAGCTTGGCGGCTGGCACCCCGGCGACGCGCGTCATCTCGAGACGCTGCACTTCGTTCCGAATTCTCGTCTGACTCGCCGTTACACGTGCCAACGCCTCATCGGTTTGTAGGCCCCACGCGTGTCCGACCGCCACAAGACGTTCGTCGGCGTTGTCCTGGCGGTGGAGCAGACGGTACTCGTTACGTGACGTGAGCATCCGGTACGGCTCGTCTAGACCCCAACGCACCAGATCGTCTAACATCACACCCAGGTAACCCTGGTCGCGGGTCAGGCTGACCCGTTCTTGGCCCCCGGCAAACCGGGCCGCGTTGACGCCCGCCACGAGCCCCTGACACGCCGCCTCTTCGTAACCACTCGTACCGTTAAGCTGACCGGCGCTAAAAAGACCGGGGAGTCGCCCCGACATCATCGTGGTACCGAGTTGCGACGAGTCGAGCGCGTCGTATTCGACGGCGTAGGCGTAGCGTTGCACGACCGCCCGTTCGAAACCGGGAAGCGTCCGGATCATCTGGTCTTGCAACCGGGGGGGCAGTGAGCTCGAAAAGCCTTGCAAGTACACTTCGCTCGTCTCGCTACCGTCGGGTTCGACAAAAAGAAGATGCCGCTCTTTGTCGGCGAAACGGACGATCTTGTCTTCAATCGACGGGCAGTAACGCGGCCCTCGCCCCTCGATGTCGCCGCCGTACATCGCCGAGTGATGCAGGTTCTCGGAGACCAGCTTGTGGGTACGCGGCGTCGTATGGGTAAGCCAGGTAGGGCTGCTCGCGGCGCGCGGACCGGGTTTACCGCTGAACGAGGCGGGTGGCTCATCGGCAGGCACGACCTCCAAGCGTGAAAAGTCGACCGAATCCGACCGTATTCGTGGCGGAGTACCGGTTTTAAAGCGTTGTAAGGTGTGCCCGGTCGCGCGGAGGCTCCCTGACAGATGACGCGCCGGTGCCTCGCCCTGCCGCCCCGCCGGTCGCTGCTGTTTGCCGTACCAGACCACGCCCGCCAAAAAGGTCCCGGTACAGAGCACGACGCTCGGCGCGTTCAGGTCACGTCCGTCGGTAAAACGGACGCCCCTTAGCGTTTCGTCCTCGACCCAAAGCGCCGCAACCTCACCAAGCACGAGCGTAATACCGGGGGTAGCTGTGATCAGGCGCTGCGCCGCCGCCGCGTAACCGTCCCGTTCGTTTTGTACCCGGAGCGACTGCACCGCCGGACCTTTACTCGCGTTGAGGGTGCGGGCGTGAATCGCGGTTTCGTCAGCCAACTGTCCCATCACGCCGCCGAGCGCGTGCAGCTCGAACACCAGCTGCGACTTTCCCGGTCCACCTATCGCCGGATTACACGGCATCAAGCCGATCTTGTCGGGGTTAGGTAGGGAGAGCGCAACACGGGCACCAAGCCGCGCCGCCGCCACTGCCGCCTCGATACCAGCGTGTCCCCCACCCACTACGATCACGTCAAAGTCGGACTTCATCCGGGTAGTCTAACGGGTTGGGGCCTCTGTTACGGCTTGCCAGGGTACGCGCTCGCGCCTACTTGCAAAGCGGCTGCGTGGAGCAGGCATAATTTGTTACACTGTCGCCCTACTCCCGTCACCGCTGCCCGGTCACCTGTGTCCAGGGGGTTGGAACCGTGAGGCGCTCCAAGAAGAGGACACGATGTTGAGGCAAGAAAACGCCATCTGGGAAGATATCCTCGAGTACGTACAGACTCAGATTCCCGAGGTCGAGTTTCGTACCTGGTTTAAGCAGGTACGCCCGCTCGGTATCGACGATGGTACCTTTATGATCGGGGTACCGCACTCGTTTGCCAGAGAGTGGCTTAAGAACCACTACAGCCCGGTGCTCGAACACGCTCTCCGCGACCTCGGCGCGGCGTCGCCACGGGTAGGGTTTCAGGTCGTTAACTTTCCCAACTCGGAGCAACCCGATATCTTCCAGCCGGGGCCTCCCGGCGGGGGCGGGACAGCTCAACCGGTTCCCAAACCACGCCTCAACCCTAAATACATTTTCTCAAATTTCGTGGTCGGTCAAAACAACAACTTGGCGAACGCGGCGGCTCTGGCCGTTGCCGAAGCGCCGGGACGCGCCTACAATCCTCTTTTTATCTACGGCGAATCCGGTTTGGGTAAAACCCATCTCATGCACGCGGTGGGTCACGCTATCGCCGAGCGGTTGCCGCACCTTTTAATCGAGTACGTTACCACCGAAGCGTTTACCAACGACACCATCAACGCCATCCGCGAAGACAAGATGGCGGCGTTTAGAGACCGTTACCGCAGCATCGACCTGCTGCTCGTCGACGACGTCCAGTTTATCGCTGGTAAAGAACGTACCCAAGACGAGTTTTTTCATACCTTCAACGCGCTTTACGAGTCGGGTAAGCAGATTATCTTATCTTCCGACAGGCCGCCCAAAAATATCCCCACCTTAGAGAACCGGCTTCGCAGCCGTTTCGAGTGGGGGCTGATTACCGATATTCAAGCTCCTGAACTCGAGACGCGTATCGCTATTCTCAAAATGAACGCCGAGTACCGGGGCGTCAAAATTCCGCCCGAGGTCATCGACTATATCGCCCGACAGGTGACGTCGAACATTCGTGAGCTCGAGGGGGCGCTGGTGCGGGTTATTTTGTACACCAGCATGAACCAGATCGAACTCAACCGGCAGACGGTCGCAGCAGCACTCTCCGACGTCTACGCGCCGAGCGAACTCAACTTGACGATGGACGAGATTCTCAAAGCTACCGCTTTTACCTTTGAGGTCGAGGCGAGCGATCTGCGTTCAAAGGGGAGACGTCACGAACTCGTCGTACCCCGGCAGGTGGCTATGTACCTGATGCGCGAATTTACTTCACACTCATACCCGGAGATCGGACAGTTTTTTAGTGGTCGGGATCATTCGACGGTCGTTTACGCGGTCCAAAAGATCACCGAGCAAGTCGCCAAAGACCGCGACCTCGAAGAACGTATCCAAACCGTCAAAGGTGAACTCCTCTAAAAAATGGCACTCATAACCGGCTATTTTACTCATTTTTCATATAATTTACTCATGGTTGCCTGTGGATAAGTCTGTGAATAAGCTGTGAATAAGCTGTTAATAAACCTGTGGATAACCGAGCCTTTTTTCAGCCTGTGGATAGCTGTGGATAACTCGGGCCTTTATCCACAGGCAAGCCCAAGTTATCCACAGAGCTATCCACAGGCACTTTGCCCTCTGGGAGGGCGTAAATGCTAGTTATCCACACTATCCACAGCCCCTATTATAGAGGGGTTTCCTTTTTACTTGTGCAGATATTTCAAAGTCGCCCCCTCGAGATTGAAGGGGATCACAGAGGAGTTTTCTCATGATTGTCCACGTCACCAGAAAAGATTTAGCTGACGCTTTAAGCAGTGTTGAGAGAATCGTACCAAGCAGAAGTAGCAACCCTAACCTAAGCCTTGTCAAACTCGAGCTGCAAGACGGAACCCTTACCCTGAGCGGTAGCAGTTTGGATATCGACGTTCAGGCTGCTATCGGCGTCGACGCTCAAGACAGCGGTAGCTGGGCGCTACCGGCGCAGGTCTTCAGCCAGGTCGTGCGGGCGCTTCCTGGAGAACTTGTCGAGCTGGCCTTCGACACCGCCGAACTCGAGCTTCAGTCGGGTTCTTACGCCACCAAACTGCAACTTGTCGACGCGAGTTTGCCCACGCTGTCGTTTCCGGACGATTACGCCGGGCGGTTTTCAGGAGAGCGGCTGGCGACGGCCCTAACGCATGTCCGCTACGCCGCGGCGGTCGCCGAATATCAGGCAATCTTTCGCGGGGTGCGGCTCGAGTTCGACGACCGTCACGTCCGGGCGGTCGCTACCGACGGGTTTCGGCTCGCCTACTACCACCTAGACGAAGTGGCGGGTTTGGACGGTGCTATCGTCTTACCGGCGCGCAGCGTCGACGAACTGACGAAACTGCTCGGCGAGGGCGAGGTCAAGCTTGCGCTCGGTGAGGGTCAACTCTCACTGGCTGCGGGTCCCTATAAACTCAACCTCAAGCTGATGGAAGGAACTTTTCCGGACTATCAGCGGGTAATTCCGAACGAGTTTCCGGTGAGCGTAGTGGCGAGCGCTAAAGAGCTGCTCGAGGGGGTTCAGCGCGTCGCGGTCATGGCCGACAGGACGGCAAACAACCGCGTCGACCTCTTTATCCGGGGTGGTACGGCGCAGTTAAGTGCGGAGGGGGCTTACGGGCGCTCTCAGGAGGCGCTGACCGTCGTCCAAGAGGGCAGCGAGTCGGAGATCGCGCTGGCCTACAACGCCGACTATCTCCTCAGCGCCCTACGGCCTGTAAGTGGTGACGTACGGTTTTCATTTTCCGGCTCGACGAGCCCGAGTGTGCTCGCCGACCTGCAAGACCCGAGTTACCTGGCGATGGTCGTACCGCTACGAACCGGCTAGGCGCTCCCGCACTAGCGTTTGCAGCACCACAAAACAAACTGATCGCGGAACTACTCCGAACGCCCCAGCTGCCGAGGTCGAAAACCTGGCCAAGTGGGTTAAGGTAGACGCACGCGCCCCGGCTGGCAGCTATAGATCAGCCGGAGACCGAGAGGATAGTCATGACACTGATTGAAACGGTTCAGGGAACCGAGCTGCTCGACTCGAGGGGCAACCCCACGGTAGGGGCTTCGGTACGCCTTTCCGGGGGGGTCGTCGCTTCGGCAGCGGTACCTTCAGGGGCGTCTACCGGGATGCACGAGGCGACCGAACTCCGTGACGGCGGCGACCGCTACGGCGGCAAGGGAGTGCTGAGGGCCGTTCAAAACGTCAACGAGGTGCTGGGACCGGCGCTCGTCGGCGTAGACGCCCTAGAACAAGCCGAACTCGACCGCTTGCTGCTCGAGCTAGACGGGACGCCGAACAAAAGTAACCTCGGCGCGAACGCGCTACTGGCGGTGTCTTTAGCCGCGGCGCGGGCGGCGGCGCAGACCCTAGAGCTGCCGCTCTACCGCTACCTGGGCGGCGTGGGAGCTGACACCCTGCCGGTCCCGATGATGAACGTCATCAACGGCGGCAAACACGCCGACAACCGGGTCGATATGCAGGAGTTTATGCTCGCGCCGGTCGGGTTTGAGCGTTTCTCGGACGCGCTCAGAGCAGGCGTCGAAACGTTTCATACCCTTAAAAAAGTCCTCTCCAAACGTGGTTACAACACCAATGTGGGCGACGAAGGCGGGTTCGCACCCGACCTGAAATCGAATCAGGAGGCGCTCGAGGTCATTCTGGAGGCTATCGAAGGCGCGGGGTACACCCCCGGCGACGACGTCGCTATCGCGCTCGACCCGGCCTCGACCGAGTTTTTTAGGGATGGGCACTACCACTTGGAGGCCGAAGGCAAGGTCTTGACGAGCAGCGAGATGGTCGGTTACTGGGAGGACTGGGCGACGCGGTATCCGATCCTGTCAATCGAAGACGGTCTGGCTGAAGACGACTGGGCAACGTGGGCGGAGCTGACCACCGCGCTTGGAAGCCGTTGTCAACTCGTTGGTGACGACCTGTTCGTTACCAACACCGAGCGGTTACAACGCGGTATCGACGAGGGTGTCGGGAACGCAATCTTGATCAAAGTCAACCAGATCGGGACGCTGACCGAGGCGCTGGGCGCGATTGAACTCGCTAAACGTGCGGGCTACCGCAACATGATCTCGCACCGTAGCGGCGAGACCGAAGATGCGTTTATCGCCGACTTGGCCGTCGCCGTCAACGCCGGTCAGATTAAAACGGGTTCGGCGAGCCGTAGCGACCGCTTGGCCAAATACAACCGGCTGCTGCTGATCGAACAAGAACTCGGTGCCCACGCCCGCTTTCTAGGGCGACAGGCGTTCTGATGCCGCCCCTCAGACGAACCAAGATCGTCGCTACGCTGGGACCGGCGAGCAGCGAACCCAAAGTTATCAAACGGCTTATCGAAGCGGGCGTTAACGTCTTTCGGCTGAACTTTTCGCACGGCAGCCGCGAGGTGCATCAAAAAAATATCGAGCTGATCCGCTCCGAAGCCAAGCGTTCGGGGATGCCGGTCGGCGTGCTGCAAGACCTTCAGGGTCCAAAAATCCGTACGGCGACGTTTGCCGAAGGCAAGGTCACGCTTACCGAAGGCAAGCCCTTCGAGCTGACCTGTGGCGACAGCAGCCCCGGCGACGCCACCCGTGTCGGCGTAACCTACACGAACCTCTACGCCGACGTTAAGGTCGGTGACATGCTGCTTCTAGACGACGGGCGGTTGTCTCTGCGCGTGACGGGAATACGGGGCGAGACGATCCAAACCGAGGTCACGCTCGGCGGCGTGTTGTCAAATAACAAGGGAATCAACATCCCCGACGCCGACCTGAGCCTCCCGGCTTTGACCGACAAAGATATGGAAGACCTGCTCTTCGGCGCAGAACTCGAGGTCGATTGGGTAGCCATGAGCTTTGTCAGGAGCCGTGACGACCTGCTCTTGGCGCGGCACTATCTGGCGCGGGCGGGCTCGAAAGCCAAACTGATGGCGAAGATTGAAAAACCTTCGGCGGTGACGCGTTTCGATGAAATCTTGCGCGAAGTCGACGGCATTATGGTGGCGCGCGGCGACCTCGGCGTCGAAATGCCGCCCGAACAGGTACCGCTGATTCAAAAACGTCTGATCCGCGCCTGTACCGAAGCGGGCAAACCGGTCGTCACCGCGACGCAGATGTTGGAAAGTATGATCTCGAGCCCTACCCCTACCCGCGCCGAAGCGTCGGACGTGGCCAACGCGATCTACGACGGTACCGACGCCATCATGCTCTCGGCAGAAACGGCGGTCGGGTCGTACCCAATCGAAGCGGTCAAGATGATGGTCCGAATCGCCGGTTCGGTCGAGAGCGATCCCCGCTATCAGGCCAATATGCGTGAACGTTACCCGAAACCCGACAGCACCACGGCCGACGCGGTCGCCCTGTCCGCATGCCAGATGGCGCACTTTTTGTCCGCCAAAATGATTGTGACCTTTACCTCGACTGGAACCACAGCGCTGCGTGTGGCGCACAACCGGCCCGCCTCGGTGATCTTCGCGCTAACCCCCAACGAACTCGCCTACCGGCAACTCAGTATCGTCTGGGGCGTGGTTCCGGCCCTGTCGCAAGAGCTTTACACCACCGACGAGATGGTCGAGGTCGCCAACACCAAAATCGTCGAGACGATGCGCCAGCTCACGAACGTCAGCGTCGGTGACCGCTACATCATTACCGCCGGTGTACCGTTCGGAATGCGCGGCACGACCAACCTGATCCGCGTCGAGTCGGTACGTTAGCGACTAGGACGGGCGTTCAGCACAACACAAAAGCGCCTCGGGTTCATGCCGAGGCGCTTTCTCGTGTTCGGGGTTTAGGTGTTTTCTGCGCTCACCACGACCTTGAGGTTAATCGGCACTTCGGGGTGCGGTTTGTAAACGACGGTGTACTCGCCGAGCGTTTTAATCGCTTCGCCGAGCTCGAGCTTGCGGCGGTCGATCTCGACTTCATAGCGGTTCTCGAGCACCTCGGCGATGTCGCGGCTCGTCACCGAACCGTAGATGCGGTCTTCACCGGCGCGCACCGAAATATCGACCGACGCGTCGGCGAGCAGGTCGCGGAGGCGTTCGGCGTCGGCTTTGCGCGCCGAGAGCTGTTTAGCGCGCTGCGCCAAACGGGCGTCGAGTTCGCGCTGATTGGCCTGCGTCGCGGGTAAGGCGAGCCCGCGCGGAACCAAAAAGTTACGCGCAAAACCCCCCTTGACCGACACGAGTTCACCAGCTTCGCCGAGCTTTTCAACCGGCTCTAATAAAATGACGTTCACCGCCGGACCAGCTTTTCAGTGATCGGGATGATGGCCAGCACGCGCGCTTGCTTGATCGTCGCAGCAAGCCTGCGTTGGTGCTTGGCGCACACGCCGGTACGACGCCGCGGCAAAATCTTGGCGGTGTCTGAGATAAAGCGGCGGAGCATCCTGCCGTCGCGGTAAGAAGTCACTTCTTGTTCGCCGGTACAAAACGGGCAAACCTTGGGCCGACGGCCCCGGCGACCCCCCTTGCGGTCGTCGCGGTCGCGTTTGTCTTTGTTACGTGAGTTTGTAGGTCTGGCTTGTGCCATCTAAAAGGGTAGGTCCTCTTCCGGTGGAAATTCTTCGTCGATGTCCAGCTTTGGGCGGCTGGGCTGACTTTGCGTTTGACCCCTCTGGGCGTCCGCGCTCGGCGGACGGGCGCTGGTGCCACCAGCACCAGGGCCACGGGTCAGAAATTCGATACGGCTCCCCTCGAGTTTGTCTTTGTACTGACGGTTGCCTTCTTTATCGGTCCAGTTGTCGGTCGTCAGACGGCCCACCACAAAAACCGCGTCGCCTTTACCGAGTTCGGCGCAGGCTTCGGCGAGTTCGCGCCAGACGTTAATCTCGACAAAATGGACGCTCTCTTGGTCTTGCCCGTTGCGGTCGCGGTACTGTTCGTTGACCGCCACGCCGAAACGGGTTACAGCGTCGCCGGAAGGCGTGTAGCGCAGTTCGGCGTCGTTGGTCAGGTTGCCGATCACCGTCACCTGATTAAGCGCGTTGACGAGCCGTTCTTGCCCGCGCGCGTCGGTAAGCGTCGCGTCGCCTTTGCGCGGACCGTGGGTCAGCGCCTCGACGCGTACGGCGTTGACGCCCAGCGCGCTACGTTTTTGACCGTTCGGATCGTCCCAGGTACGGTAGTTGAGGCGACCGTCGACAAAAACCGGCGTTCCGACGCCCAGCTGCTCGGACAAATATTCGGCTTGTTTGCCGAACACCGTCACCCGCTGATACCAGGTCAGATCGCGCGGTTGCCCGTCGTTCCCGACCACCCGGTCGCTACCCGCCAGATTGAGTTCCAAAATGGCCAAGCCACCGGCGGTATATTTCATCTCGGGTGCTTGGGTCATGGTACCGACCAGTTGAACGCTGTTAAAACCTCGAGCCATGTCTTCCTCCTGTAAGGGTCATTTACTTTCGTCTCTACTGTGTGCGAGTCTAGGCGGTTGCTGGGGGGTTGTCACTGCTCTGGGCAGCAGGTTCCGGGCTTGGCTCCGGACTCGTTGCTGGGGGCGCTTCCGGACGCGCTTCAGGGCGCGCTTCGGGGCGTGGCGCAGAACGAGGCTCCGCGCGCGGCGTCTCCTTACGGGTACGCTGCTCGGGATGGTCGCGGGTTACGAGGACGCGCATGATGTTGTCACGCAGCCTCAGGTTAGTCGAGAGCTGGCGCGGCGCAGTCTCTGAAAGCGACAACTTGTAGATGACGTAATAGCCCTCGTTAAGTTTGCGAATCGGATAGGCGAGACGTTTATTGCCCCACACGTCGACTTCTTGGATTTCGCCCTCGACACGCTCGATCTGCGCGCTGATGGCGTCTTTCTCGAGCTTGAGCTGGGTTTCGTTAAGGCCCGGTTCCAAAATCACATTTAGGTCGTAGTTGTGCATAGTTCACCTCCTTACGGTTGAGTTGGCTTGTCGGCTTTAAGCTTGCCGAATCAGCCCTGTATTCTAGCACGTCTCCCGGGTCAAACGCCAAACCGGACGAGCTTTTCGACGCGAGGTCCAGGTTCCGTTGGCGTTCTGGGCTGAGTGTTGCGATAGGCTGTGCTAAAAGAGGAGTAGGAAGAAAGAAGCAAGAATTAAAAAGCTTGGAAAGCGTCGGCAGGTTGCGCGTCCGGCACAGACTCGAGCGTAGTTTCCAAACGGCAATGGTCGACGGAACCCGGAATTAAGGTCCAAAGACCGGCGACGCTCGACTGTCTTCGACACATCGACTTCCGGTTCTGCCTGACGTAATCTTAAGGTTGTGCGCCACAAATACTTCGTCCTCGCAGCTTGGGTCTTGCTCGTGCTCGGCGTGTGGGTCTACACCTCACAGCAGGGAAGCCCCCCCACGGCGCTGCTAAGGGACACCCTGGCGGCGCTGCGCGGCGATCCGCTAGCCCCGCTCTGGCTACTGCTGATCTACCTGATAAGGCCGCTTTTGCTGTTGCCGGTCAGTCTGCTGACGGTAGCTACCGGGGTCTTGTTCGGAGCGGTTTGGGGGACCGTTTACGCAACCCTGGCGACGCTTTTAAGCGTCGCGGTAGCCTACGCGTTAGGACGGCGTTTCGGCACCTCACTACCCGACGGCCCGAAAGCAGGTTGGTCGGGACGACTCAAAAGATATCCTTTCGAGACGGTGTTGCTGAGCCGCTTTTTGTTCGTACCTGGCGACCTGGTTAACTACGTTTCGGGCTACCTGAAGATTAACTTACCAGCGTTTCTAGGCGCTACCTTAATCGGCGGCACGCCGGGTTTGCTTGTGGGCGTGCTGGCGGGGGCGTCGCTCGAGCCCGAGGCCGCAAGTTTTAGCCTTAACCCCAGCTACCTGCTGGCGTCGGCGGGACTTTTGGGGGTGAGCCTGGGGGTGTCGTGGTGGGTACGGCGGAGGGCGGCACCGGACGGCGTGACTTAAGGCTCTTTCATCCCAGCTGCCGACTCTGTGCGGCGGGTTGTGCCAGATATGAGCAAAACAGACCGTTTTTATCTCCCTCAAGCTGTGACAAACGCCCTCAGCTACTCACCTCCTACCGAACTTGACAACAACACACTCATATCTGTTGACAGTCCGAACGCCAGGCTTTATACTCGCTTTTGGATATGAGCGCCCCGCGCGCAGATATTCGGACTCCGACATTTGGACGCAAGACGTAAGGCGAGTACCAGATATATCCGAAAACTAGCGCGTAAACGGGGCAAAACCAAACAATCAAAGGAGCACAACATGGCAAGAGCAGTAGGTATCGATTTAGGAACGACCAACAGCGTGATCGCCGTAATGGAAGGGGGCGAACCCACCGTTTTGGTTAACAGCGAGGGCAACCGCACCACCCCTTCGGTGGTGGCGTTTAAGGGCGAGCAGCGCCTTACCGGACAGGTCGCCAAGCGTCAATCCGTACTGAACGCCAAAGGCACACTTTTCGAGGTCAAACGCTACATGGGCCGTACCTGGGATGAAGTTAAAGAGGAGGCCGAGCGTTCACCATACGAAGTGGTGCGTGGTGACGACGACGGCGTACGTTTCGTCGTTGAGGATAAAAAGTACACGCCTGAAGAGGTCTCGGCGATGGTGCTGCAAAAACTCGTCGACGACGCCTCGACGATGCTCGGCGAAAAGATCACCAAGGCGGTCATCACCGTTCCGGCGTACTTTAACAACTCGCAACGTGAAGCGACGCAGAACGCCGGACGTATCGCGGGCCTCGAGGTTTTACGGATCGTTAACGAACCGACGGCGGCGGCGCTCGCGTACGGTTTAGAGAAAAAAGGCAACGAGACCGTCTTGGTCTTCGACCTCGGCGGCGGCACTTTTGACGTATCGGTCTTGGAAGTTGGTGACGGCGTCTTCGAGGTCCGCAGCACGAACGGCGACACGCACCTGGGCGGTTCGGATTTCGACTACGCGGTGGTGAGCTGGCTCGCCGACGATTTCAAAAAAGAGTACGGCGTCGACCTTCGTAAAGACAAGCAGGCGCTTCAGCGTCTTCTGGAGGCGGCCGAAAAGGCCAAGATCGAACTCTCCGGCATCCCTGAAACGACCATCAGCCTGCCGTTTATCGCCATGGACCCGGCCTCTAACGCGCCGCTGTACCTCGAGAAACGCCTTTCGCGTGCCAAGTTCGAAGAGCTTATCAGCCCGCTGCTAAACCGGGTGCGCGCCCCCGTCGAGTCGGCCCTCAAAGACGCCAAACTCAGCAAAAGCGAGATCGACGAAGTTATCTTGGTCGGTGGTTCGACCCGTATCCCAGCCGTTAAAAAGCTCGTCCAGGAGATGCTCGGCAAAGCGCCCAACCAGACTGTCAACCCCGACGAAGTGGTCGCGCTCGGCGCGGCGGTGCAGGCGGGCGTCCTGACCGGCGACGTTGAAGACATCGTACTTTTAGACGTAACGCCACTCTCGCTCGGCGTCGAGACCAAAGGCGGCGTCTTTACCAAGCTTGTCGAACGCAACACCGCGATCCCGGTGCGGAAGACCGAAACATTCACCACCGCGGAGATGAACCAGACCGGCGTCGAAGTCCACGTCTTGCAAGGCGAACGTCAGATGGCGACGGACAACAAATCGCTGGGCCGCTTTAAGCTCGACGGTATTCCGCCGATGATGGCCGGGATGCCGCAGATCGAAATCTCGTACGACATCGACGCTAACGGTATCTTGAACGTGACGGCGAAGGAGAAGTCGACCGGCAAAGAGGCGTCGATCACCATCCAAAACACCACCACCTTGTCCGAAGACGAAGTTGACCGTATGGTCAAAGACGCCGAGGCGAACGCCGAACGCGACCGCGAGGCGCGCGAGCACATCGAGGCCAAAAATACCCTCGATTCGCTCCGGGCGCAGGCGCAGCGGACCATCGATGAATCGACCGCTGACGACGAGACTAAGCAGCCCGTCAAACGCGTTATCGCCGAGGCGGAGAGCGCCGTCGATTCGGACGCGCCGAAAAGCCGTTTGGAAGAGCTGGGCCGTGAACTCGCTGAAAAGCTCGCCGCGCTTCAGCAGGCCGCCCCGCCCCAAGATGAGACGGGCGGCGCAGGTGACGAGGCGGACGCTCAGCCTCAGGGCCAAGATGACGATGTGGTCGACGCCGACTTCAAACCGGCAGGTTAATCGTGCGAGAAGACGATACGATTCAAGATGCGGTGGGGGACGACCCCACCGCCACTGAAACCGAAATGGACGAAACCGAAACTGGGCAGGTGCAAACCGACGAGACGCCGCCAGAGGCGCTAAGCGAAGCTGAGGTGCTGCGTAGCGACCTGGGGCAAGCTCAGCTCGAGGCCGCCGACTTCAAAAACCGTTTTTTAAGGGCGCGCGCCGACCTGGAGAACTACCGCCGCCGCGCTTCTCAAGACACCTTGCGGGCGCGGGAGTCGGGTTTGGACAGCGCCATCTTGCCGCTGCTGGCGGTTTACGACGACCTCGGGCGGGCGCTTACCGTCAGTAGTGACGATCCGGCGCAGCTCATCCCCGGTATCCAGGCGGTGCGCGAGAGCCTGAAACGCAACTTGGGAGCACTCGGCCTCGAGGAGGTCGGCACCAAAGGCGACGCGTTTGATCCTGACCTTCACGAGGCGCTAACCACCGTTCCGGCTGGGGGCGAGAGCGCAGCTGACACCATCGCCGAGGTGGTGCAAACCGGTTTTGTCAAAGCTGAACGGTTGGTACGTCCGGCTCGCGTCGTGGTCTTTCAGTAAAGGAGGGGTGAATGGCTGCTTATAAAGACTACTACGACACGCTCGGTGTCCCGCGCGGGGCGTCGGTCAAGGAAATTCGCACGGCGTACCGCAAGCTGGCAGCCAAACACCACCCCGACCGTAACCCGGATGACAAGGGTGCTGAAGAACGCTTTAAGGAGATCGGCGAAGCCTACGCAGTCCTGAGCGACGACGAAAAACGCGCTTTTTACGATCATTACGGTTCTGAGGCGACCCAACCCGGATTTTCGCCGGGTGGTGCGGGCGGATCTACTCAATTTAACGGCGCTCCGTTTACCAACGCTCAGGGCGGCGATTTCAGCGACTTTTTCCAAACCTTGTTCGGTGGGGGTGGTGCGGGCGGATTTAGCCAGGGTGGGTTCAGCACTCAGTTTTCAACCGGGGCGGGGGCGTCGCGGCGTTTTGTGCAACCGAGACCACTCGAGGCCGAACTACGGGTAGACCTCTCGGACGCCTTCCACGGGGCAACTAAGACCATCAGCTTGGAGGGAAAACGGCTCGAGGTCACGTTGCCCCAGGGCAGCCGAGACGGGAGCCGGTTGCGGCTACGCGGTCAAGCTCCAGACGGCGGCGACGTGTTGCTCACCCTTCGGCTTACACCGGACGCGCGGTTCCAGCTCGACGGTGACAACGTTCGCGTTACTGTCGAGGTTGCCGATTACACCGCCGTGCTAGGCGGCTTGGTACGCGTTCCGACGCTCGGCGGCGACGTGGAGATGACATTGCCGCCCAATACCCGCGCCGGACGCGCGTTTCGCCTACGTGGACGTGGTTGGTCGCGTAAAGATGGTATCCGTGGCGACCAGTTTGCCGTGGTACGGATCACTACGCCGGAAAACCCGAGCGAGGCGCAAACGGAGCTTTACCGGCAGCTCGAGGCGCTAAACCGGGAACCGGTCGTGACTTGACCGGTTTTTGGCAACGCCCCGTGACGTAGTAAGTTTAGCCAGACCCTGTCCTGCGTTTTGTAACCTTGGCAGTTTCAGAGCAGAGGTTTTACGGGCCAAAATTCTCGAGCGAGCGTTTCTTTTCACCCCTCCAAGCTGGTTGCTGCGCTGTCTGTTGTAAAGGCGCGTCTCGAGTCGACCTTCGTGCGAGAACACGAGACGGCTGAGCCACAGGTCAGTTGGAAAATCCTGTTTCGAGGCCGTTCAAGACGTCATTGATCTCTTTCGTAAGCTGCGTAGAAGACGAGCGGAGGTGGCGTGCGCTACCTTCGCCTTCTCACTTGACCGTGTTAAAGTTTTAGAAATCGCAAGCGGCACAGCGCCAGCTTTTTTGTGCCGCTTTTTTCGTGAAAGGATTTGCTCTATGAAACGTCCCGCCGTACTTCCTATCTCTAAACGCTTCCCTATCTTCTGGACGCTGCTGGTTGTCGTGGTCGTCTCCGCGCTGATGCTCGTCGCGGCCCAAACCAGTGGCGGACAACCCTCGGGTGGTGCTGTCTCGGGCGGCGCGGTATCCGGGGGTGCAGCCCAGGCTCCAGCCGACCCTAACGCCGTCGTGCTCAAACTCGGCGATACCCAAGTGACCGCCGCCGAATTTGAGCCCCGGTTCGAGGTTGCGCTTCGCAGCCTCGCCGCGCAGCAGGGTGCGCCGTTAGACGAGGCGACGATGGCGCAGTTCGGCGCGCTCCGCCCCAACTTTTTAGATCAGTTCGCTACCCAGCAGGTGTTGTTGCAAGAGGCGCAGGCCCGCGACATCAGCGTGCCGGAAGCCGAGGTCGACGCGCAGGTTACGCAGGCCAAGGAGAGCGCGGGCGAGAACTTCGAGCAGGCTCTAGCGCAGGCAGGCTACGGCGACGAGGCGGCGCTCCGCGACTACATCGGGGAATCGCTGGTGTTGCAACGCGTCGTCGAATCGCTTCAGGGTGAGGTCGAAGTGACCGACGCTGCGGTGCGGAAGTTCTACGACGAAAATCCCGAGCAGTTCGCGCAACCCGATCAGGTTTGCGCCCGCCACATCCTGGTCGAGGATAAGGCTAAAGCCGACGAACTTTACGAACGGTTGGGGGGCGGCGCGAACTTTGCCCAGGTGGCCCGCAACAACAGCACCGACCCCGGTAGCAAAGATAATGGTGGCGATTTAGGTTGCCTCGCACGTGGTCAGACGGTTCCGCCGTTTGAAGAGGCCGCCTTTGCCGCCGAGGTCGGCGAAACGACCGAGCCGGTACAAAGCGATTTCGGTTTTCACATCATCCGCGTGTACGAGAAAAAACCCGGAACCACAACCCCCTTTGCCGAGGTGCAGGACCAAGTACGTGAGCAACTCGTCAACGAACAGTTGAGCGCCGAGATTGCCGAACTGCGTGAAGCGTCAGGGCTCGAGCTGTTCCCCGAAAACCTGCCGCAGACCGCGCCCGCAGTGCCTGCTGCCCCGACTCCGGAAGGTGAAGGCGAGTAAGCAGCTAAGCTAAATCCAATTTTGACCGAGCAGAGAAGACGTATCAAAACGTCTTCTCTGCTTTTCTATCGCCTGAACCGAAGTCGAAGCCGACCATCATGTAGAGGTGCTGGTGTTGCACTGTAAAGCCGTACTCGGGAGAGTTTAAGAGGCGGCTGCCGTTCCGCCCCGTCCGTTATCGCTTAGGTTAGGTGGGGGCGCTGACAGCTCCTCTTGGACCGTGTTGAACAGATAGTAAAGCGTGGTGTCGGAGGTGTACTTGGTGGGGCTGTAGTGCCAGTTGAGCTTGTAGAGGGGCGTCACCTCGCTGTCGATCTCATGTTTCGCCTCTTCGGTCAGTGGGCTGATAATTCCCAAGCGCAGCAACTTGTGTGGCAGGTCGGCGCTGAATTTAGGGGTTTGCGCCCAGATGTCTCTAAACCGGGGGTCTTCGGAGACGAGCCTGGTAAACAGGTACTGAAACCACGGGTACGGATACGATTTGGTCAGCTTTCTGATCGGAAAAGAAAACCAGTATCGAGTCGTAGTTAGAGAGCGGTTGAAAAGTAAATTGAGCGTCCTCGAGAGCAGTGTGGCGTGGCGGCGCGTCAAGCCGGTGTTCTCGAGCCAATAGGCGTTGCTCTCGTCGGCGACCCTTTGCGTCAGGTAGCAACCCTGATGAGACGCCATAAACCAGTTGTCCATCAGCTTGAGCTTGCTGGGTTTGTCGAAGGCGAAAAATCCCGATCTCGTGTGCTCGTCGATCCAGCTGCCCAAAGGTTTGCGGCAAAAACACGTCGCGTCGGCCCAGACTCCGCCGTGTTCAGCTAACAAGTTGATACGGATCACGTCGGCGCGCGCCTGAATCTGCATGTTGTTGTCGCTCTCCAGCACGTCGTCTACGTCCACATAGTCACGAAAGTTGTTTTCGTCGAGCATGATGACTTGCCAACCGGGATTGTGGACGACCCACGAGTTGTAGCACGCTTTGACGGCGGGCGGGGCGTTGTCGAGACCTTGTAGCCACATCATCCAGACAATTTTGGGAACGGTCTGCGGTGACGCGGCTACCTGGCCGACGGCTCGAGAACGTCTCGTACCTAAAACCGGGGTAGAGCGGCGGGGGGGCTGAATATCGAGCATACCCAGACGGTAGAGGTTTGCGGGCCTGTGGCGCTGTGGTCGTTGAGGAGTTGCCACCTCGTGCGAGTGGTGGGCTCGAGTCACCATTTTGAGCCCATGAACCTCGTCCAGCACACCGAATTCTCTATAGCTTCATCATCCCGAAACTAACTGATGTGGAAAAAACTACATCTAGCTGTGAGCTGAAACGAACCCGATTCCGATTAGGTTGCAGTCAACTTAACCCTTCGCAAGTCGTTTGCTGTTTTTCTGGGGCCGCTCGAGCCGCCTGGTCAGGGAGCCAGACGCTCGAGCCGCCATCCTTGACCCTCTCTCGTATAACGAAAACGGTCGTGTAGCCGGTTCGGTCGGCCCTGCCAGAACTCGGCGCGCTCCGGCGCGACTAAAAAACCACCCCAAAAGTCGGGCAGAGGCACATCGTCCGGAAACTTTGTTTCAAACTCGCGCAGGCGCGCCTCGAGAACCTCCCGGTTTTCGATCACCCGGCTTTGTGGCGACACCCATTCGCCGAGCTGGCTGCCGTGCGGGCGCGACCGGTGGTACGCCTCCGACTCGGCGCGGGGTAGCCGCGTTACCACGCCCTCGACACGGACCTGACGCTCGAGCCCCAACCAGTTGAAAACCAGCGCGACCTTGGGATTTTCCGTCAGCTCTTGCGCTTTACGGCTTTCGTAGTTCGTATAGAAGATCAAACCGCGTGCGTCCAGACCCTTGAGTAAAACAGCCCGCGCCGAGGGCTGTCCGGCGGCGCTCACGGTCGCCAGAATCATCGCGTTAGGTTCGGGCAGGTCGGGCGTACGCCTAGCCTCGTCCAGCCAAAGACGGAACTGCTCGAGCGCGTCCGGGTGCAGGTCTTCTTCGGTCAAACTGCCTTTGGTGTAGTTTTCTCTCAAGTCGGCGAGGTTCATAGAGGCATTAACAGCTCTCCAGGCGCGGCTGTCTGCCCCTTACATCACAAACAGCCTCTCGCTTTACTCTTTACACTCGAGGACGGTTAGGTTGGATGCCGGTTAAACTCGATAAAGGAGGCTCACAGTGAGCGATTACGACCGCGAACAAGATGGCGATTTGGGGGGCGACGATACCCCGTATATGAGTGACGACGACGAGTTCGAGCGTGACGGTACCCATACGCTTTTAACTGAGGACAACGAAGATCAGGCGCGACGTGACGAGATCGCGCGGCGATTGGAAGACCTGGTAGCGAGCGCGCTCGAGTGGTCCGAAATTAGTGAAGACGACGACGCGGTGCAGATTTATGAAGATCTGGCCGACCTTTATGAGCGCGTCAGCTTGCCTTTAGAAGACACCGACGACGAGCTTGTCGAATAAGAGTCTGGGGTTTTATGGGTAGATCGAACTAACTGCTGAAGCTCGAGCCGCTTGCTGCCTCTGAAAGTCTTTATAAACACCAAGTTTCTGGGCAGCTGAGCGGACGCTGAGGTGAACTCGAGTTCCTGAGACGAGCTGCTAAAACCCAACAACGATCCGGTGCGTTATACAAGTAACGCGCCGGACTTTGTCTTAGCTACCGTACCCCCGCACGTTGCCGCTGCCCTGCCGAGAGGCTAGGGTAGAGACATGAACCGTCTTGCACGTGAAACGAGCCCGTATCTGCTGCAACACGCCGACAACCCCGTGGACTGGTTTCCGTGGGGTGACGAGGCGTTTGCGCTGGCAAAAACGCACGACAAACCCGTCCTGCTTTCGGTCGGGTATTCGGCGTGCCACTGGTGTCATGTGATGGCGCACGAATCGTTTGAAAACCCCGAGATCGCCGCCTTGATGAATAAATACTTTGTCCCGGTCAAGGTCGACCGTGAAGAGCGCCCGGACGTGGACGCGGTGTATATGAACGCGGTGCAGGCACTTACCGGCGCGGGCGGCTGGCCCATGACGGTTGCGCTGACGCCCGCAGGCAAACCCTTTTTCGGCGGCACCTACTACCCGCCCGACGACCGGCTGGGTCAACCTGGCTTCAAGCGGGTGCTGACGAGTCTGGCAGACGCCTGGAAGACGCGGCGCGGCGAGGTGAACGAAGCCGCTGAAACGCTCACCGGGCAGCTCGGGGCGGTGTGGATTCCAGCAGTTGAGGAGAACCTGGATAGAGACCTCGCCACGAGCGCCCTCGAGACGCTCAGCGGCACCTTCGACCCTGACCACGGCGGTTTCGGCAACGCGCCCAAGTTTCCCCCGCACACGGGACTCGAGTTTCTGCTCTTGCGTCCCGAACCACGCGCGCTGAAGATGGCTACCGTAACGCTAGACGAGATGGCGCAGGGTGGACTTTACGATCAACTCGGTGGCGGTTTCGCCCGTTACAGCGTCGACGAAAAGTGGTTGGTGCCGCACTTTGAAAAGATGCTTTACGACAACGCGCAGCTCGTCAGCCGTTACGCGTCAGCCTACGCCCGCACGCAGAAACCGCTTTACAAACGGGTAGTAGAGGAGACGCTCGCTTTTTTGCAGCGCGAGTTGCAGAGTCCGGAGGGCGGATTTTATAGCGCCCTAGACGCCGATTCGGAAGGCGAAGAAGGCAAGTTTTACGTCTGGCGAGCGGCTGAACTGGACGAGTTGCTTGGCGACGATGCTGAGCTGGTCAAGGCTCGGTACGGGGTGACGCCTGCCGGAAACTTCGAGGGTCACAGTATTTTATTTATCGCTAAGCTGGTGGAAGCGTTGGCGGTGCAGTTCTCCCTTACCGAAGATGAGGTTGCGGAGCGGCTCGAGCACGCACGCACGGTTTTGTTCGAGGCCCGGAAACCGCGCGTCCGGCCCGGTCTGGACGATAAAATTCTCTGTTCGTGGAACGGCCTGATGCTGGGCGCACTCGCCGACGCCGGAAGAGTACTGGGGCGTGAGGACTACCTCGAGACGGCCCGCGAGACCGCCCGCTTTATGCGCCGGGTTTTCCTCAGAGAGGGGCGGCTGACCCATACCTATAAGGCGGGAGACGCCAAGGTCGTGGGAATGCTGGAGGACTACAGCTATTTTGCCCTCGGCTTGGTGTCGCTCTACCACGCGACGCTCGAGTCCGAATGGTTGCTGCTGGCGCTTACGATGACCGAGACCGTCGTAGACGAATTTCACGACGCGCAAGCGGGGGGCTTTTTCAGCACCGTAGCCGGGGCCGACCTCATCGTCCGGCCTAAGGACCTGTTCGACGCGGCTACACCGTCGGGGAACGGTGCGGCGGCGCAGCTTTTGGTCACTATGTCGCGTTACACCAGCAACCGCGCGTGGGAAGCGCTCGCCGTAGACACCCTGAAACCGCTGCAAGAGGCGATGCGGCGTTATCCAACCGGGTTCGCGTCGCTGTTGACAGCTTTTGAAACGCTCTACGCGCCACCCAAAGAGATTGTGATTTTCGGCGAACGCAGCGACGCCCGAACGCGGGCGCTTTTGGAGGTGCTGGCGTCTCCCTTGCCCCACACCGTCCTAGCCCTTATCGAATCGTCCGACGACCCGCTTGTGGCGCGCTTGCCCTTTACGCAGGAGCGCGGGCCAGTGGACGGTGAACCTACCGCCTACGTCTGTGAAGGGGGCGCGTGCCGGTTGCCGGTGATGACGCCGGAAGCGTTGGGCGACCAGCTCGGAATCTGAGACTCGGTCATGACGTACTTCGGGCTGGAGAACAGGTTGTTTGACCATTTACTATCAAAGAGCGGCAGATAAGCGTGAAGCAGGAACTAAAAGAGGGCTAAGAAGCTACGTGTAAGGTTTTGATAGTTGCACTGCCTTCGAGCACCGCGCCAAGTTCATCAGCAGGTAGCGGTTTGAAGAACAGAAACCCTTGAGCATGCTGGCAGCCGAGTTTTTGTAAAAGGTGCTGCTGTGAAACCGTCTCTACCCCTTCGGCAACGACAACCAGGCCCAACGTCTGACCAAGCGTTACGATGGTTTGAACGATCCTCGCATCCTTATGGGTAACATCTAAGCCTTCTAGACCAGCTACAAACGTTCTGTCGATTTTAAGGCTGTCGAGGGGCAAACGTTTCAGATAACTGAGTGACGAATAGCCTGTTCCGAAATCGTCCATAGAGATATAGATGACGAGTTCTCTAAGCGCTTGCAGCTTGACGATACTTTCATCAGTATCGTCTACAAAAATGCTTTCCGTAATTTCAAGTTCCAGCCACCTAGCATCAAGTCTGTAGTGTGCTAGGAGCCCTACAACTGTGGAGACCAGCGAAGGATGTTTAAGCTGTTTTGCGCTTAGGTTTACTGCAACTCTTTTAGGTGTACCTTGGGCACACCACAAGACTGCTTGGCTAATCGCCATCTTGAGCGTAAGTTCTCCCAGGGCGACAATAAGTCCAACGTCTTCGGCAACAGGAACAAAGGCGTTCGGAGGCACTAACGTCCCGTCCGCTTGGGGCCAGCGAACAAGCGCCTCGAGACTTTCGATCTCGCCGGATACCAAGTTGATGCGGGGCTGGTAGTGCAGTACGAACTCGCGGTTCTCTATCGCGTTCCTAATGGCTACCTCTTTGTGATGGCGGCCTACAAACTGCTCGTAAAGTTTTTGTGTGAAAAAACGATAGGTGTTTCTACCTTCAAATTTTGCCTGATAGAGCGCTAAGTCAGCGTTGTGATAGGGGTCGCCAGTGCTCGTTTCGTCCACGTGAATATCTATACCTACGCTAAGGGTAACGAAGAGCTTGCGCTCCCCGATCTCGATGGGTGTTGAAAATTCGGTGACGATAGCGTCGGCGATCCGCTTCGCCTCGTTGCTCGAGCGAAGACCACACACGAGGATGGCAAACTCGTCGCCACCCCAGCGCGCGACCGTATCGCCCTGGCGCACGCAAGAGCGTAATTTGTTTCCAACCGAGCCCAAGAGGCGGTCACCAAAAATGTGGCCGTAAGTGTCGTTGAGCGTTTTGAAGTTGTCAACGTCCACCAGAAAAAACGCCATGGTTTGACCGTCTTGGCGAGTTGAACCGCGAGCTTGCTCAAGGCGATCTAGCATAAGTAAACGGTTGGGAAGGCCGGTAAGGTTATCGTGATGGGCCTGATGGTGTAGTTGTTTTGAAAGCGACTTAGCTTCGCTTAGGTCGCGGTTCACTGCTACTACACCCGTGGGTTGACCGTGGCTATCGTGTGTTAGGGTTACGGAACTTAGGACGGACACAACCCGGTCATCCTTGCCGCGTTGCTCAACCTCCCCGCTCCAGCGCCCTTGGGATAAGAGCTTATCCTTGGCCTGATCTTCACTTTCGTCCGAAAAGTTGATTTTAATGCAATTATCGATTTTTGTCCCTATCACCTCTCCCGCTACGTAACCGTATAGCTTTTCGGCACCCCTATTCCAACTCTGTATCGTCAGATTTAAGTCGGTCGAGATGACAGCGTCCGACACCTCGTCTATGAGGCTAGCAAGGTGGGTACGCTCCTGTTCGAGGCTTCGAATGTCGGTGATATTGGTAACGGTGCTGACTCGGTGGAATTTCCCACCGGGTTGCTCGACTCTAGCCGCGGTTACCCAAATATCGAACTCGTGGCCGTCGTTTCTCTTCACTCGCCACTCTTTAGGATAGGGAGCGTTATCGAATAAAAAATCGCGGTGGTGTTTGAAGGCTACCTGAGCGCCTTCCGGCGTAGGCGCGATACGGAAAAAGAGCTGTCCAACAATCTCATGCTGGTCGAAGCCGTACATGTCGCAGTAGGCTTTGTTTGCACTAACGAAGCGGCCATCTTCGTCAACCGAGCATAGGCCGATTTGTGTTGCCTCGTAGATCGACGCAATGTGCGCTTGGTCAACCCTCTGCTTGACTTGTAGCTGCTGGGACTCTCGTAGCGCGAGGCGCAGCTCGAGTTCATCGACTACCATTTGGGCTAAGTCCATCAACGTTTGGCGCTCTGGAGCAGTTAGGGTAGGACGTTCGGTGGTATCGGCGACACACAAGGTGCCGAGGCGATAGCCCGCTGGCGTCGTCAAAGGAGCACCCGCGTAGAAGCGAAGGTGAGGTTGAGCGGCAACGCTGGGGAAGTCTGCAAATCGTTCGTCTGCTAATGTGTCAGGGACCTCGAATACCCCGTCTTGTAAGATGGCGTGTGCACAAAACGAAACACTGAGAGGAATCTCGCTACCCACAAACCCGAAACACGCTTTGTTCCACTGCCGACATTCATCGACAAACGTGATGATCGCCATCGGAGCATGAAAAAAGCGAGCGGTGAGTGACGTGATACGTTCGAAAGCCGCCTCGGGGGGCGTGTCCAATACCGCGTAACGCCGCAGTTCCGCGAGGCGCATCGGCTCACTCGGTAATAGGGGAACGGTAGGCGTCACAAATCCAAGTCTAACGTACTAAACTTACAAAGTTATTACATTTTTCATCTCTAAGCTTAGAGGATCAGCGGTAGCTACCCGGTTGACAGCCGGTTTCTCCCATGACGAGTTATTTGTAGATGGTAGGCATCATGACTAACTTGTCCACCCTTTTAGCTACCGGTGATGCACTAGACTTCAGTTGTCGTGATTCCCTTGAGTAACCGAGTCGTTACGACTACAGACTTACAGTCAGTAGTAGCAGAGTAAAACGGGTCTACCAGCTAACCGTATTGCTACGGTCTACAAAGGTCGGAAGCAGCGGCGCAGCCTCTTCCCGCGTGCCTGAAACAACAGCATTTTCGATAGGTAAATCGGTGTGTCCTTCACGCCGCCTCAGCTAAATGCTCCTGCATTTTCTTGATCTGGCCCTCAACTTTTGTGCGATTTGCGATTGTCGAGCGCAACAACTGCGAAAGAGATCGAGCTATCGTTGTTCTCGATGCTTTTTGGGGCGCTAGACGTGGGGTCGCCTCAAAATTTCTACTTGAGATTTTTTGCACACGTTTCTCAAGAAGTCGTTACAATAACCGGGTGAACCCTACATCTGTATCGGGACAGCGTTGAACCTGCTCGTCGGACCACCGGGCTCCGGCAAGACGACGCGGCTGCTCGAAGTTGCGCTCGAGGCGACAAGGGCACGAAAACGCGTTTGGTGGGTCGGGTTGCCGAGTCAGCGGGCTTACATCTATACCCGCGCGACGCAGGCGGGTGCGGTACTGGGGCTCGAGTTTCTCTCCTCACAGCAAGTCTACTACCGGCTCTTGGCGGCCGCTCTCAAACTTAAACCGCTGCTAGTTGGGACGGGACGCATGGCCTTGGTCGGTGAGGCGCTGAAAATGCTCCACAATGAACTGCCCGCCCCCGGTGAAGCGCGACTCTTTACGCGGGCTATCGCTGAAGCCAAGCGTTTCGGTCTCGTGCCCGGTACATTGCCCGACTCGGATAATGAAGGGGCGCGGCTCCGCGAGGTCTTCCGCCTCTACGAGCAGATCAAAGGCGACCGTTGGGACTACGACGACTTTCGCCGCGAGGCTTTTATCTTGGCGAGTCAGACGCTGGTCGAACCCGAGGCCGACGTGATCATCGTCGATGGGTTTCGGGAGGTGGGGCCGCTCGAGCTGGGTCTTTACGAGGCGCTCTCGAGACAGGCTGCGTTGTGGTTGTCGCTTCCCGAGGCAGCGCCCGGTCTGACGGCTACCGAGACGTTGCCCCCGCGTGCGTCGCCCCGGATGACCGTCTACCGCGCCCCTAACCCCGTCGCCGAAGCGCGGTGGGTGCTGCGTGCGCTCAAAAAAGACCTCGCCGAGGGAGCCGACCCGCTCTCGCTGGCGGTGATCTTGCCCGAACGCGAGGTGCGCGCCTTTGCCGTCCTAGCCGACGAGTTCGGTGTGCCGCTGATGGACGAGACGCCCAAAGCTCTGGCAGACTCGCCGGGGGGCCGGTTGCTGCTCGATTTGCTCGAGCTGCCCGACTACCCCACCCCCTCGAAGCTGCTAGCGATTCCCGAACTCGTACCGCTCGCCAACGCCGCGCTGAGGCGCAACTTGGGGGGACGCGAAGCCCTCACGCTGCTGGCCCGCGAGGTCGGGCTGGAAGGTCCGCTGCTGCTCTGGTTAGGAAGGTTGGGGACACCGCAGGACGAGTTGGCGTGGGCCAAAGAACTTCTCGATAGCCTTCCCGAACTCACCAAACGCCCCCCCGATGGCGGTTGGGAACGCTTTCGGGAGCACGCGTTAGAACGTGCTAAAGAGGCCGCGCAGCTCGCGCAGGGCGCACAATTCCGGGCGTGGTGGGGGGCGCTGTTGCAGGAGACGGCGGTGTTCGAGCGGCCTAAAGGCGGCGTCGCGCTGCTAACGCCCACACTGGCGTCGGGGCGGCGTTTTGGGCGGGTGTACCTGCTGCGGGCGCTCGAGGGTGCCTACAGTGCGGGTGAGCGTGAAGACTACTTCACGCCCGAAGAGGCGCGCTTTGAGCCGCTCGAGGCGCACACCCGTTTCGACCTGCCCAAACGCTTTGGGGGCCGCGACCCGCTGCTGCTGCAAGAGCTCAAAACGCGTGCCGACGAGGTGGTGGTCAGTTATCCCGAGGCCGACCAGCGGGGGCCACGTGTACCCGAACTGGCGCTTACCGGCGGCGCGCAGCCCCTCAGCGTGTTGCCCGCCGGGAGTTTGCTCGAGGCCGGTGAACGGTTCCGGTTTGCCGCCACCCTGACGCCCGTTGCGCGCCGGGGTGCAACTGTAAAACAGCTCAGCGCCTTCGACCGCTGCGCCTTTCGTTTTTGGGCGGAACGGTTTACACCGCGAGAAAGCGTCTGGTGGCGTGAACTGGTCCGCGAGCTGCGCGGTTTCGAGCGCCTTAACGGGGCACGGCTCGAGGCGCTCCGGCGAGGCTACCCGGACGCGGCGCTCTGGCTCGGTGAGGTCGAGGCTACGCTCTCCCCACTGACCTTCGGCTATACCCTCTCGAGCCCGGATTCAGGTCAGGACGGTCCTCACGCTTACCTCGACGCTATCGGACGCTCCGGCGATGAGTACCGCGTGTACACCTTTGTCGAACCGGGGAGTGTAGACGGCGCGGCGGCGGCGAAGCGTTTTGTCGAACAGACCGGACGCCTGCACGAACTCTGGGCGGCGGCGCAGCTTTTGGGGGGCGGTGCGGCGCGCGTGTACCTCTACGTGTGGCCGGTGCTGGGCCACCCGGTCGCGGCCTATGAAGACGGGGTGCAGCGGCCTACCCGGACGATGCGTTCTCGGCAAGCGCAAGCGGCGCGTCTCCATGCCCGCTTTATAGAGGGTGAAGTGACGCCCAAACCGGGGTTCGGGTGCCGCGAGTGCGGCGTCTTCGACCTCTGCCGGGTCGGTATCCGGTGACCGGCACGGTGAACTTGACGGTCGCACTCGTAGGCGACGTTCACCACGGCTCGGACAGCGAGTACGTCAGAGGGAATGTCGCCCTGCTGCTGCTCGAAAAGATTTTGGAGGAGATTGCGGCCCGGAAACCGGCTTTGCTCGTCGATTTAGGTGACCGCGTTAATGATTCCGAACCGGATACGGCCTTGGCTGAACTCGCAGAGGTCGCCGCGTGCTTTCGCCAGCTGAACGTACCGAAGTACTACCTGCTCGGCAACAACGATATAAACCCGCAGGGCGAACAAGAAGCGATGTTGGGCGGGTCGCTCGGCAACCGGAGCCTCGAGCTGGCAGGCTGGCAATTCATCTTTTTAGACACCTTTGACGGCAGCGTCGAGGGAGAGCTGACGCCGGAGACGTTGGCGTGGTTGGAGCGCACGCTGGCCTCGACTGACCTTCCTGCCGTCGTCTTCAGCCATCAACCGTTAGACGGTCAGCCGCTCCCCGGAAACCTGTTTTTCGGCGGCGACTACGCGTACCAGGCGCGTCCGCGCGGGCACGAAGCCGCCCGTCTGGTGCTCGAGCGTTCAGGCAAGGTGAGGCTCGGGTTAAGCGGACACGCACACTGGAACCACGTGGTCACGGTGGGAAAAATCAACTACGTTTCGTTAGCTGCTGTCGCGCCTCGTATTCAGGACGACGAAGGCGGCTCTTACGGTCTGCTGCTCTTGGATAGCGAGGGGGCTCGGCTCGAGGTTTACGGCGGCGCGTCTCGAGAGTTTCCATTTCAAGTCGTTACAACATGTGGAGAACGCCCGATATGAAAGTCAGGGTCGCCTCAGCGGGTACCGGCAAAACGACTAGTCTGGTGCGGCGCTACCTCGAACTCGTCACGGGCGGGGTACCGCTCAGACGCATCGCCGGGGTGACGTTTACGAACGCCGCCGCCGCCGAACTGCGTCAGCGCGTCGGAGCGGGGGTACGTGACGCGCTCGGCGGGCGCTACCTCGACCTCACCTTTACCGAGTCGGACAAGCCCGCGCTGAGGGCCGCCGAACGCGAACTCGGGGGCGCGACGCTCAGCACCATCCACGGCTTTATGGGCGGCGCGCTGCGGCTCAGTGCGCCGCTCCTGGGGCTCGACCCGGATTTCAGCGTGCTGGGGGAGTGGGAGGCGGCGGCGATCTTTGAAGAGGAGCTGGAGACGCTTCTCTATCTGGCGGCGGGGCCGCAGCATGGCCTGCACAGCGCCGTAAGGGAAGCGGGGCCGAACGCCGGGGCGCTCGCGCTTCAGCTGTTCCGGAGCCGCTCGCTTGCCGAGAGCTACCGTGTAGACGACCCCGACCCGGCGGAGGCGGCCCTACTGCGGTTATACGACGCCGTTTACGACCGCTACCGGGTACGGCTCGGCGCAAAGCTGCTGGCCCCGTCCGAGGTCGAGCGGCGGGCGCTGACCCTGACAAAGCATCCGCAGGCGCTCGCTCGTCTGGTCGCCCGTTATCAGGTCTTGCTGGTCGACGAGTTTCAGGATGTGAACCCGCTTCAGGGCGTGTTTTTCCGGGCGCTCGAGGCCGGGGGTCTGAAGACCGAGGTCGTCGGCGACCCGAAGCAGTCGATTTACGGCTTTCGCCACGCCGACGTCGAGGTGTTTCGGCGGGCGCTCGCTACGGGCACGGCGCTGCCACCTCTAGCGGAGACGCGCCGCCACGCCGCCGTGCTGACCCGCTTTCTCAACCATCTGACGCGCGGGTTTGCCGAACGGGACTGGGGGTTTTCAAAGCTCGAGGCACCCGACGTAAGGGGCGTCGGCGCGCAGGCCGACAAAACGGGCCGGGTTGAAATCCACTGGGTCACGGGCGCGGAAAAGGTCGGGGAGTTGCGCGCGTACGAGGCGCTGGTGCTGGCTTCACGCTTGGGGGCGCTGAGCGCCGACTACGCTCCGCACGAGATGGCGGTGCTCGCCCGGTCGCACGCGGGGCTCGGGCTGATCGAGGCGGCGCTGCGCGAGATCGGCCTGCCCGCCGTGCTGTTGCAGGGGCGTGGCTACTATGAACGCCTCGAGATCCGCGACCTCTACCACGCCCTTCAGGTCGGGCTCGAGCCTAGCGGCTACAGCCTAGCGGTGTGGCTCCGCAGCCCCTTTGCCGGTCTGGGGCCGAGCGAGATCGACGCCGTGATGGGCGCTGAAAAGCCGCTTGAACGCCTCGAGCTGTCTTTCCCCGAGGTAGCTACCCGTCTGGGACGGTTGCGCGAGGCGGTGCGGACGCCGCCCCTGTCGGCGCTTAAGTTTTTGATCCGCGAACCCTTTTTAAGCGGTAAACGTTATGTGGATTTTCTAGAGCCGCGCGCCCGCGAAAACGTCGACGCCTTGCTCTTTACCTTCGCCTCCAACCCGCCGCAAGAGGTCGGGGTGCTCCTAGACCGGCTCGCGCGGCTGAGCCGTCAGACCGACGCGGGCGATGTGCCGCAGCGCGGGGGCGGCGTCAAGCTGCTGACCGTTCACGCCGCCAAGGGGCTCGAGTGGCCGGTCGTCGCGGTGTTCGACACGGGCCGGATGGCGCGCCCGCAGGGGGAACCGCTCTACGTCGCGCCCGGCGGGGGCCGGGTAGCGCGGGTCGCACTCCGGGGAAGTCCCGGCTACGACGAGGTGCAGGCGCAGATTGGCGCGCGCGAGCAGAGCGAGAGCTATCGTCTCCTGTACGTCGCTGCCTCGCGCGCCCGTGACGTGTTGCTGCTCACCGGCAGCGTCAAGGATGAAAACCCGGCAGGTTGGGCGAAGCCGCTCGCCGCGCTCGGTTTCGGTCCGGACGCGAGACCCTATACCCGCCCCGATTTCGTCCTTAAAAACTGGCCGGTGCAGCCCGTCTCGCCGCCGCTGGAACGCGATCACCAAGCCCTGGGTCTCGCTGCCGCTTCCTGGACAGGGCGCACGTTCGCCCACGCCGAGCACCCACCGGTCTCGTCGCCCTCGAGCCTCAAGCGTGGCGAGTCGCACGAACCGCTCCCCATCACCGATCCGGATGAAGGCGAACGGCTCCCCGGTCGCGCCCGGACGGTCGGAACGCTCGTTCACTACGCCGTCTCGCAAAACTGGTCGGCGGCGAATCCCGTCCACCTACAAAACCTCCGAGCCCAAGAGGTCATGTTTCCTTTTAGCGAGCCCGAAAAAGACGACATCCTCGGCGAAGTAGCCGAGTTGCTTGCCAGCTACGAGGCGCTTTTGGGTCGGGAACTGCCGGGCCTCGAGGCCCGCAGCGAAGACCACGCCGAACTGCCGTTGGCGCTGCCGCACGGTGGGACCGTCTGGCAGGGCGTGATCGACCGCTTTTACTGCGCGGACGGGGTGTGGTACCTCGAAGACTACAAAACCGACCGTGAGGTCGTGCCCGAGCACTACCACTTTCAGCTCGCGCTCTACTTGCGCGCCGTGCAAAAGGTCAGGGAGGTCACGCCTACTGTCAGGCTGGTCTACCTGCGTTCTCGGCAACTCATTTCGGTCCCTGTAGAGGTGCTCGAGTTCGCCTTCGCCGAGGTGTTGAGCACTGCTTGAGGGCAAATTTTGCCACCTTGCCAACAGCTGCCCCGACAAGTCTCAGTACCGGGGAGCATTTTGGTGAGTTCGTCCCCGCCTCAAAATCGACCGGAGCCGTTTACATCGGCCTCGATACGAGCCCAAACGGAGACGCGAACGAAGCGGCGCAGAATCTCCACCACTAAACCAAATCCCACAGGCCACGAGCCACTCGCCCGAAGCTCTACTCCGTAACTTCCACATACCCCCGTACCGGGCGGTTAGCGACGTTGCCGAGGCCGTCGGTGACGCGTACCCGGAACACATAAGCAAACTCTTTGCCCGCGCCGAGCAACGTGTCGATATTTTGCGACCCTTCGGCGACCACGATACGGTAGAGGCAGCGCACCACCGTCGGCAGGCGTCCGAGGTCGCAGTCGCCGGTCGGCGCGCCTACCACCGAAAAGGGCGGCCTGTCGGGGGAGAGCGTACCCGCAAGGTCTTCGGGGTTGCTGTTGACTAGGTTGAGGGTGACCTCCGCAATCCCGTCGGGGTCGCGGTAGCTGACTTCGGCAAAAAACTCACCCTCCGGCGCAACCTGGACTACGCGCTCGTCTTCCAAACTCACGATGCCGCCCGCCGCGTCGTTGATAAAGGGGCCGCCGGGGTCTAAGCTGACTCCGAAACTGCCTCTGGGTAGGGGCGCTTCACCACTCCCGGACGCACCGCCTGAAGCTGTCCCCCCTGAAACCGTGCTCCCTGAAGCCGTGCGCTCCGAGCGACCACTCTGCCCGGGTACCGTCCCGTCGGGCGGTGCCTGAACCCGGACGAGCCGTTCTTGTTGTGCGCTGCCGCCTCGGTTCTGAGCGACGAGCGTGTAGACCTGTGAGACGGCGGGCTCGAGCCGCACCGACTGAGTGCTGACAACCACCGGCTGCTCACCGCCCAGCAGCCGCACGCTGCGGGGTTCGCCGCCACCCAGACGCCAGCTGAGCGTAACCGCTTCACCCCCGGTGATCGCGGGACTCGAGCTGGTAAACTGCTCGATCCGTGGTCCGTCGGCTGCCCACACCGGCAACCTTACATAGGCTGCAAACACCAGCAGCGTCAAGAACGCTAGACGAAAACCCATAGAACCTCCCGGTCGAAATCACACTTGAAATCATACCCACTTGAATTGTAGCGGGTAAAGGCGCTAGAATGACAAGGTTTTGCCCGCGAGGGCGTCATGAGAGAAGTTGAGGTGTTTTGTGAACTACAACAAAGGCGCAATCTTACGCGCTATCGAGCAACCTTTTTTGAAGACCGACCTGCCCGAATTCGATACCGGCGATACGGTACGCGTTGATTACCGCGTTTCGGAGGGCAACCGTAGCCGTGTCCAGGCGTTCGAGGGGGTCGTGATCGCCCGTCAGAACGGTAAGCAGGGTGCTCGCTCGACCTTTACGGTCCGCAAGATGAGCTTCGGAACCGGTGTGGAGCGTATCTTCCCGCTTCACTCGCCGCTTATCAGCGCCCTCACCGTCGTACGCCGGGGCCGGACGCGCCGCGCCAAGCTCTACTACCTGCGCGATCTGCGCGGCAAGGCTGCTCGTCTGAAAACCGACGTTACTCGCCAAGAGGTCGACCGCGCCGCCTTCCGCGCCTCACGCGACGACAAACGGGCGCGCGCGTCGCAGACCGTAAAAGAAGCTCCTCAAGTGCAGACGACGCCCCCGGTAGCCGAGCCAGCACCCCAACCGCAAGAGCCGCAAGAAGAGTAAGGGTTCGGGGGTTCGAGACGACTGTTCTCGGCTCGGCCCCCCCAACCGACCGTCCAAGTTGACACCGCAACACCAAACCCGCTACTATGCTTAGGCTGACGGTAGGGTCTGAAGGCGTAGCGATACGTCAAAGGTCCAAGTAAAACGACCCGACCGCAACGCAGCTAGGTAGCGCCAACCGGAAGTAGTTTCGTGGGGCCGTGGCGCAGTTGGGAGCGCGTCTGAATGGCATTCAGAAGGTCAGGGGTTCGAATCCCCTCGGCTCCACCACAGTGGGTTCTGGGCGGCAGCGTCCGGAACCCCTTTTTTAGCGTCGGATAGCGCCGCAAATCGGGATGCTGCAAAGAGCGCCCGTCAAGCTGGAGGAAAGTATGTTCGCAGTTGTTCAAAGTGGAGGCAAGCAGTACAGCGTCGCTGAGGGTGACGTAGTGCGCCTCGAGAGCTTGACCGCCGACCCCGGCGAAACCGTCTCTTTAGATGTGATGATGCTCGCCGGTGATGAAGTCAAGGTCGGCGCGCCGCTCATCGAAGGGGCGAGCGTTAAAGCCGAAGTCGTTTCGCACGGGCGCGGCAAAAAGCTCTATATCTACAAGTTCAAGGCGAAGTCGAACTACCGCCGCAAAACCGGTCATCGGCAAAACTACACCGAAGTCCGGATCACTGAAATTCTCGGCTGAGGGCCGCAGGAGGACGATATGGCACACAAGAAGGGCGTAGGTAGCTCTAAAAACGGACGCGACAGCCAGTCGAAGCGTCTTGGCGTCAAGCGTTTCGAGGGCCAGACGGTACCGGCGGGTAACATCTTGGTGCGGCAACGCGGCAGCAAGTTCAAGCCCGGTCTAAACGTCGGTCAGGGCCGCGACTTTACTCTATTCGCGCTCCGCGACGGGGTGGTCAAGTTTCACAAACGGGGAGCCAAAGGCCGTTTTATCAGCATCGAAACCCCCACACAAACCGCTATCGCCGCAGACTGACGCTCTAAGCTGGTAACTGAACCCAGCTGCTCAAGTCGTTGGGCCTGTCACTACTAAACTCAGGCGATCAAGTTGGCGCGGGCCGTATGCTCGCGCTTTTTCGTTGAGACTCGTCTGTTCTTTTTAGCGTCGGTGCGGTGCGGCTCATGACGGAATTCGTAAGTGATTTAGGTTATGGCGTCCTTTTTACTGTTCAATGACCTGCTTCGGTAAAATAGCCGGAGTCCACACAAACCGTCACCCTAGTAAGCGTCCCTTCAGATGGAGTGCTGAGCTGACACCGAGGCGGTAGCGGCACACTTGAGCTGAGCCCGACAGGCGAGGTTGGGTCTTTGTAGACCGTTACCGAGAAGCTGCGAATGTTGAAACTGGCGTTTGATACGCTAGAGATAAAGAGACAGAGGAACCATGCCGCTAAGAGATACGCTCGAGATTACAGTCCAGGGAGGTAAGGGCGGCGACGGCGGGATGTCGTTTTTGCGCCTGAAATATATGCCCAAAGGCGGGCCGGACGGGGGTCACGGCGGCGACGGCGGCAGCGTCTGGCTCGAGACGGTCGAAGATGTCGCGTCGCTCGAGCGGCTGGTTAGTCGGCGACACTACAAGGCGCAGACCGGCGCTCAGGGTGAGGGCCGCGACAAGGCGGGCCGGGCGGGTGAAGACGTGGTTTTGCAGGTACCTGCCGGAACGCTCGTCCTCGACGCCGAGACCGGCGAGCGGGTCGCCGACTTGTTGGAGGTCGGTGAGCGGGTACTAGCGGCTCAGGGCGGTCTGGGTGGGCGCGGTAACGCCTCGTTCGCGTCGTCGCAGCGGCGGACGCCCCGCTTCGCCGAATACGGCACACCGGGGGCCAAACGCACGCTCAGGCTCGAGCTTCGTATTATCGCCGACGTGGGGCTGGTGGGCTATCCCAACGCGGGCAAGTCGAGCTTGCTGGCGGCGCTCTCGAACGCCAAACCGCAGATCGCCGCCTACCCGTTTACCACCCTGAGTCCGAACCTGGGCGTCGTCGAACGCGATCTGAAACGCTTTATGCTGGCTGATATTCCCGGCATCATCGAAGGGGCGAGCGAAGGCAAAGGGCTGGGGCTCGAGTTTCTCCGGCACATCGCGCGTACCCGGCTACTGGTCTATGTACTCGATATCGCCGAAGCCCCGGGGGACAACCTGACGGCGCTTCAGCACGAACTCCGCGCTTACGACCCGAGCCTGCTGTCGCTGCCCTCGCTCGTGGCGCTCAACAAGTGCGACGTTGCCGACCCGCCCGACATCGAAGACGCGACCTACGAGCTGACCCGTTTCGGGTTGCCGGTGCTGGCGGTGTCGGCGCAAGAACGGAGCGGTCTGGACGAGCTTCAAGACGCGCTCTTCGAGCTGTTGCCTACGCGGGCCGAGCTCGAGCCGCTACCCGTAGGCCCAACCCGCGTGGTCGTCGAGCCGGTCGTGGTGCGGGCGCTCGCGGGGGGCGCTGGTTGGGACGTGTCGGGCTCCGAGATCATGGCGGTTATCTCCCGGTTCGATCCTAAAAACCGCGAGGCCGTCGCCTATCTGCAACATCACTTCGTCAACCTGGGGATATACAAACTGCTCAAACGGGCAGGCGCGAGGGCCGGTGACGACGTTTACGTAGGCGACGCCGTATTTGAATATTTCGACGATAAACAGGTCGCCACCGCGCCGCCGGAGCAGAGCAGCGAATGGGAAGATTCCGAAGCTGACGCCGATGACGATACTGACAGCGATTTTGATACCGATTCTGGCAACGACGGCGATACTCAAGATACAGGCGCTGAAGACGTGGACGCTGAAGATACAGACCCCGAAGATACAACCTCCGACCCCGACGCGCGCCCCCCGACCGAGACGCGCTAGCCGGTGCGTTTGGGGCTTTTCGGCGGACGTTTCGACCCGCCTCACCTGGGGCACCTGTTAGCGGCGCAGGCGGCGTTCGAGGCGCTTCAGTTGGACGAACTCTGGTTTATTCCGGCCCAAACGCCGCCGCACAAACCGGCGGTCGCCAGCGCCGAGCATCGCGCGCAGATGCTGCTGCTCGCTACGCTCTCAAACCCGGCGTTTCGGGTCGACCGCACCGAGTTGGAGCGTAGTGGTCCTTCGTATACCTTCGATACGGTCACGCAGATTCAAACCGAACGCCCGGACGACACGCTGTTTTTTATCACCGGCGCGGACGCCTACGCCGAGATCGCCAGCTGGCACCGCGCCCGCGAACTCGTCGACTTAGTACACATGGTCGCTGTGGCGAGGCCGGGGTATACTCTAGGCGAGATGGAGGCGACGTTTCGGGAACACGTACGCATTTTGGAGACCCGGCTCTGTGACGTCTCGAGCACCGACATCCGTACCCGTTTGAGACGACTCGAGAGTGTACGCTACCTTATTCCAGAACTTGTGGAGACCTATCTTGATCGAACCGCTCTTTACCGTCAATAGCCCCTGTACACGGGCGAGCGTTGCGCCCTACTGCGACCGTGTCAAGGAACGGGTGAGTAGCAAACGTTTTGAGCACATCGTTCGGGTGGCTATCCTAAGCGAAACTATCGCGCAAGCAAACCGCTTCAGCGAAAGCGAAGTGCGCGCGGTGGGCTTAGCGGCTATGCTCCACGACGTTGCCCGCGACCTCAGCGACAAAGAACTCCTCGAGCTCGCGCCACCCGAAACCGAGTTGGAGCGCCAACATCCGCTCAGCGTTCACGGTCGGGCCGGACGGCGCATTATCGAAAGCTGGGGCGTGACCGACGAACGCGTATTAGACGCCGTCGAAGGCCACGTGTTCGGGGTCTCGCACGACAACCGCGTCGGTATGGCGGTCTACATCGCCGACGTGTCCGAACCGGGGCGCGGCGTTAACGAAGACATCCGCGCGCTGGCGATGCACAACCTTTTCTGGGCGTACCAGCGGGCCGTCGACAGCAAGGTTCGCTACCTGCGCGGCAGGGGCAAAGCCGTTCATCCGGACACCCTCAAGGTCTACCGGGAGATCTGCGGACACCTCTAGCGCCGTGCCACCTCACACCAAGCGTTACGCCCGTCTGACGGCGCTCTTGGGGGTGCTGGTGGCGCTTTCGGGCCTGGCGGGATACTGGCTTTCTCGTGACGTTCAGCGCACCGTGCTGAGCGAAGCACAACAAAAACTCATCAACCCGCGCGGCGAGTTTCAGGCGAGCTTTGTGCTCGCCGGGCGCGATTATACCTACGACGAGTGGGCTGGGCCGATGGTCGAGCGAGACGGCAGGTCGGTTCGCAGCTACGTCACCGAAGCGCGTCTTGGCGACCGTACCGACACCATCATGTACGTCAACATCGTCGGCAATCGGGTCTACATGGTCTCGGTACCCAGAGACGTGATGCTGCGGGTACCGCCGGAAACCGGCATCAAGCCGCGCCGCATCGGTATCAATCAGGTTTACGAGTACCCGGCTTTTTACGGTAGCCCGGACCGCGCCGATAACCTGCGGCGGGCGGTGAGCGAGCTGCTGGGTCTGCCTATAGACTACTACGCGATCATCGACATCGACATCTTCGAGCGGCTTGTCGACGCAGTAGGTGGCGTAGACCTCGAGGTACCCAGACGTATGGACTACGTAGACCAGGCCGGTGGCCTGACCATCGACCTCGAGCCCGGTTTGCAGCACCTGAGCGGCGAGCAGGCGGCCGGGTTCGTTCGTTACCGTGAGCTTTTGCGTGGCGACATCGACCGCATCGACAACATCAAGACGCTCGCTTACGCTCTCTTGGACCGTCTGCAAACCCTCAACGTGCGGGCGCTCGGGACACTGCCTGCGCTTTTCGAGACCTATTTCGACGAGGTGGAAACCAACCTCAGTCCGGCGCTGCTGCGGCAACTGCTACCCCGCCTTAGCGACTTGCGGCTCGAGGCCACTACGTTGCCGACGAGGGACGTAGAGCGGAGCCCCAGGTTCGTTCGCGCCGTGCCCTCTGAAACCGAAAGCTTTCTCGCCGAGCTTTTTGGCGGAGCTGCGCGCCCGGTTACCGAAACACCCGACCTGACGGTTATGCTGAGCAACCGTAGCGGCCAGCCCGGTCTCGCTGCAAGGGTCAAAGAACAACTCGTTAGGGCGGGCCTCCCGGCGGCGCAGATTCGCGTTCGGCAGGGGGGCAGCGATCCGGTAACGCGGGTCGTCACCACCCACGCCGGACTGAGCGCAGCCCCTTTCTACGCCGACTTGTTCGGTGTAGGCTGGCAACAAGTAGACCGCCTGGCTCTGGACGAACCTGTCGAGATCATTCTTGGCAGCGACGCAAAAGACTTTTACATTGTCAAATACCCCCAAGGAGGCCAACCCGAACTGTGACGCAAACCTCAGCCCAAATACCTCAAGAAGTCCAACTTATCGTCGACGCGCTCGACGACCGCCGCGCGGTAGACATCGCCGTGCTCGATTTGCAGGTCGCCTCGGAGACGCTCGACTATTTTATTGTCGCTACCGGCGAATCGAGCGTGCAGCTCCGGGCACTCGAGGAGCGAGTACGCGAACGCCTCAAAGTGGCAGGTTATACCCCCAAAGGTGTTGAAGGACCGTCGACCCGCTGGATTTTGATCGACTACGGTTTCATCGTCGTTCACGTGATGAGCCCCGAAGCCCGCGATTTTTACGACCTCGAGGGGCTCTGGGCCGACGCCGAACGTATCGTGGTTACGCCGACACCGCTGCCGAGCTAGTGCGGCACTGGGCCGAGGAGGTGGCGAGAGATTACCTGCTCGCTCACGGCTACCGCGTATTGGCTGAAAACTACACCGTTCGCGGCGCAGAGATAGATCTGATCGCTCAAAAGGGTGAGCTGATCGTCTTTGCCGAGGTCAAGCAGCGCCGCTCGGACCGTTACGGGTCGCCCGCCGAGCTGATTACCGCCAAAAAACTTGCGCGGCTCCACGGCGCGGCGCTGCTGTTTATCGCCGATACGTTCTCCCGTGACGACCTGCCGCTGCGTTTCGACGCGCTGCTGGTGTCGGGAAGCCGGGAGCGGCACACCCTCGAGCACCTCGAGGGTATCTCTTGAGTCCGGCAGACGCTCGCCGCAGATGGGTCGTCTCACCGCTCACGCCCGGCGCGTAGCGAGAGACACGATGTACTCGGATATATACTAGACTATGTCCGCCACTGCACGTCTAAACGCTTCACACCCGTTGCTGAACACCTCTAAAAAGTCGGTTCTACTACCGATCTCTGTATTTTGCCCTTTAGATTCTTCTGTGAATCACGGTAAAGCGCGGCGTGTTCAGGACAGGGCGGACGCTTAGATGAGGGTCAAAATCTGTGGCGTCACCAGGCCCGAGGACGCGCGCGCTGCCGAGGCTGCCGGTGCGGACGCCGTCGGTCTTATCTTCGCCGAACGTTCCAAACGCCGGGTAACGCTCGAGCAGGCCGAAGCGATCAGCGCGGTTTTGGGACCGTTTATCGCGCGCGTCGGGGTCTTTGTAGATGCGCCGCTGAGTACGGTCAAAGAGGCCGTCTCTGCGCTCCGCCTGACGGTAGTGCAGCTTAATGGTCACGAGGACGCCGCTTACGCCGACGCCTTGCGCCCGCTCGTTCAGGTCGTTCGGGCCGTTTCGTTTACCCCCGACCTGAACCTAGAGGCGCTCTCCGCATTCCGCGCCGATGCGTTTTTGCTCGACGGTCTGAATCCTGGAAGCGGTGAGACGTTCTCATGGCGCGCCGCGACCGGGCTCGCCGGTGCGCCTGGCTTTATCCTCGCCGGTGGCCTGACACCCGCCAACGTCGCCGCCGGTATTCAGCTCCTCAAACCCTACGCAGTCGATGTGGCGTCGGGGGTCGAGTCAAGTGTAGGCATAAAAGACCCCCGGCAGATACAAGATTTTGTACGTGCAGCAAAAGCCTCGTGAAGTTGGCGAAGTTATCCACAGTTCTTCAGCAACCTGTGGATAACGCATTTTGTGCACGCTGGACGCACAAAATGGCGGGCTCGAGATAGAAAGCACGTCAGGGACACACTTTCTTCGGTTTTCGCAATAATCGGGGCGGTTACCAAATTCATCACAGTTTTGTCAAGAGCCCAGAGTTATCCACAGGAAGAGGCAGAGTTATCCACAGGTTATCCACACCCTGTCGATAACCTGTGGCGGCGCAGCAGGTACGAATTCGGGGGATTTACGGCTCTGCAACGGGGTTCTGGCGGAGTTCCAGCGCTGATCGGGGGCGCGTTTACTCGGGCCAGTCGCCTAGCGCGCGGCGCAGGCTGACGATCTGACCAGTGTGATAAGCGGTATGGTCGGCGGCGAGCAGAAGCTGCCGCAGGTAGCTGCGGCCTTCGCCATGTGGAATCTTGGCAGTGAGGTCGCAGGCGGGGTCTTGGGCGAGCGCCTCGAGCTCTAAGAGGGTGGTGCGGTAGCCCGCTAGCGTCTCCAGCCAGCGCACTTCAGAGAGGTCGCTACGGTTCTCGGGCCAGTACCCTTCGGGCCACGGCGGAGAGCGCCACCCGGAGTCTAGGGTGTAGCGCACGATGTCTTCTTGGGTCACGCGTATGTGTTCGGTAAGCTGCCAGATCGAATGCAGACCGGGGGGGCGGTGGGTCCGCCACTCGGGTCTAAGACCCGCGAGCGCGTCCTCGAGACCTATATGGGCGTTTCCGTTCGCCCTGCCCCTGCGGAGAAGCTCGAGTACAGTTTGCCGAAGCGGGTCGGCGGTCACGGCGCGCCAAAGTAGGAGAAGAAGGGAAGGGACTGAGGCGAGAGCGAAACCATAACGTCTCGTCAGTTATACCGCAGTGTCCGGACCCCCGCACGGTCAGCCGGTCCACGCGGTAAACTAGACGTCACTGTGAAGCTGAATGTTTATTCGACGTATTTGGAGTGTCCGGAGATGTACCCGGTACCTCTCAGGAACCTGCTATGACGCTGCTCGCGCCGAACGCGCTCTGGCTGCTCCTGAGCCTGCCGCTGATCGCGCTGTTATTTCTGGTGCGTGAACGCAAACGGGAGCGGGTCGTCTCGGCGCTGTTTCTATGGAGTGAAGCGCAAGCATTGGCGCGCCGCCAACGCCGCATCTCACCGACGCTGCTGCTGCTGTTACAGCTGCTGTTCGCGGCACTTTTGGCGCTGGCGCTGGCGCAACCACGTCTCAGCGTCACCGGGACGCCGCCGCTCGTCCTAGTGATCGACGCTTCGGCGAGCATGGCGGCGCTTGAAGGGGAAGGCGCGCGGCTTGCCCAAGCGGTGGCGGAGGCCCGGACGCTGCTACGTGGTGCGGGTGAGGTGGCGGTCGTCCGCGCCGGACTCGGGGCCAGAGTGGTGCAACCCCTTAGTGGCGATCACGCCCTGGTACGTGAGGCGCTGGCGGCGCTTAAAGCCGCCGACGCCGACGCTGCGGTCGGCGAAGCGTTGTCGCTCGCGCGCACCCTCGCCCCCGACGCCGAAGTGCATCTCTTCAGCGACCAGGCCAAACCACCGGGGTTTGCCGAGGTCGTTACGCACGCGGTCGGGCAAGCTGCGCCCAACGTCGGGATCAGCGCCTTTGAACTCGCCTACGGGCAGCTCTTCGTTTCGCTGGTCAGCAGCGCCCCCTATCCGCAGGAGGTTACGCTCATCGCCTCGCAGGGCGACAGTGAGCTCCGCAACACGCTTCTGGTTCCGGCGCAGGGTCAAGCCAACACCTCGGTCCCGGTGGCGTCTGCGGGACTCTACCGGGCACGGCTCGAGGGGATGCGTGAGGACGCCCTGACGCTTGACAATGAGGCGTTCGCGGGCAGCCGCACGCTAAATATCCGTTCGTTAGGAGCGACGCCCGCGCTGGCGCGGGTGCTGGAGGCGTTGCCGGGAACTACCAGCACGCGCGCCAGCACAGACACTGGAGCAGACGCCGATACCGCTGAAAAAGGAACCGACGTCACGGTATCGGTAGGGAGCGCACGCCTACCACCGGGTAACGCCGTGGTGTTCGCGCCAGCTGAGGCCGACCCCGTATACACCGAGATCGCCGACTGGGTACGGAGTGATCCGGCGCTACGTTTTGCCGACCTGACTGGGGTCGTCGTCGCGCCGTCGACCGCCCCGCTGCCACTGCCGCTGGAGCAAGCGGAGGTGCTGGCGCAGACCGCCGACCTGACGCCGGTGTTGCTGCGCTGGAGAGACGCCGGGCGTGAGGTCGTTTATTTTCGCTTTCACCCGTCGCAGAGCGACGTGGCGCGCCGTCCGGCGTTTCCTATCGTGCTGGCCAACGTCTTGGAAGGATTTCGCAGCGAGACGCAGGTACCGCTCGGGACGGCGCTGGGGCCGGGGCGCTGGCTTACCGAACCGGGCCGTACTGTCGTCGGTACTGGGGCGGGTGGGCGCAGCTACACCTCAGCGCCGCTGCTCGCCACCGAGTCGCGGCTGAGTGTAAGCGCCGTAACCACGGAACCGACCCGGAGCACGGACTTAGGCGGGAGCGACGCGGTTCGCACGCTGTCCTTAGGTTTGGTCGCTTTTGCTCTCGCGCTACTTTTGGCGGAATGGCTGCTCTGGTCGCGGGGTCGGTTGGGGCCGTTGCTCAGGGCGTCGAAACCTGGGCGTCGAAACTCTCGTCGGTGAGACACTGAGTAGAGTCTCGTCGGCAGCGGCTCCGCACGTTCTCACTATCTGCGTGGTTGTAAGTGCATAACAGTTCCGGATGGCCCCAGCCACCCGACCATGATCGACTATCGACCTCGAGCGTCCCAAAACGGATGTTGTCGTCAGAGACGACGTTGCTGGAACCCGACCGGACTGGGGGGCTAAAGCTGCAACGCGGCAGGGGAGACGCCGCCACCCCACCAGCGCCGTATAAAATCTGCTCTCAGTTGCTAAGCTAAAAACGATGTCGCGCCTTACACTTCTCTTGCCCACTTTCGCAGGGTTTCTGGTCGTTGCCGGTTTCTGGGTACTCGCGTCGGTCGCGCCCGCCGATCTGACGCGGCAAGCGGCGGCGCTCGCGGCTGCGCTTCTTGTCTGCGCCGGAGTGGTCCGGCTCGGTTCGGCGCGGCTCGCGGCGTGGCGCTGGCACCTTTACGGGGCGTCGCTGGTGCTCCTTATGGTGGTGCAAGCTTTCGGTACGGTGGTCAACGGCGCGCAGTCGTGGCTCCGTTTGGGGCCGCTTTCGGGTCAACCTTCGGAACTGGTCAAGCTCGCCGTGATCGTCGCGCTCGCCGGGGTACTGGCGCGTCCGGTATCCGGGTATCTGTTGCCGCTCGCGCTCATCGGCGTACCCGTCGGCCTCGTTTTGCTCGAGCCCGACCTCGGTAGCGCGCTTGTTATTTTGGCGGTCGGCGCAGGGATGCTGCTGCTACGCGGCGTACCGCGTGTACACCTGCTGCTCGCGCTTTCGGTGGCGGCGGTGGCGGTACCGCTTTTGTGGCCTAACCTCGAGCCTCATCAGCGCGCGCGTCTGGTGTCGTTTGCCCAACCCGACGCCGACCCTCTCGGTAGCGGCTATCAAGTCATTCAGGCGCGTATCGCAGCCGGGTCGGGTGGGCTCTGGGGACAAGGCCACGGCGAGGGTACGCAGACGCAAAACGGCTTTATCCCCTATCCGGCAACCGATTTTATCTTTCCGGTTATCGCCGAAGAGGGGGGCTACCTGGCGGCCCTGGCCCTACTTTTCGCCTATGGCGGGCTTTTCGTAACGCTCGCGCTGATGGCGGGGCGTTGTCCGCGCCCTCATGACCAGTTTGTGGTCAGCGGCGTACTGCTGCTCGTCGGGGTGCAGACGCTCGTCAACCTGTCGATGACGCTCGGGCTCGCGCCGGTTACGGGGATCACACTGCCGCTGGTATCTTACGGCGGCAGTAGCCTGTTGGTTACGCTGGGCGCGCTTACGGTGGCGCTTACGACCTACCGCGACCGCTACCGTAAGCTTTGAGGGTTGCGGAGGTCCACACGTCTGAAGAATGTGTGCTCGGCGTTCCAAATCCCTCTTGTGCAGGATGTTCCGGCCACTGACGCCTGAATACACGCTACTTTTTGCCGCTTCGGTCAATGAGGAAACTACTTGTGGTCGGGTGCGTGTTAGCGTGAGCGCAGGAGGTCGCCTGTGCGCTCGAGAGGCATTATCGTTACCCTGATCGTTCTTTTGCTGCTGCTCTTCGCAGTTCTAAATTTTTCGTCGCTAGCCGTCAATCTGCCCCTCAACCTGATTTTTTTCCGGGTTCAGGCACCGCTGGGTCTAATTTTGGTCGGGTTCGCGCTTGTGCTCAGCTTTATCTTTTTGCTGGTCTCGCTTTTTCGCCGCGCCGGGCAGTTGCGGCAGATTTCGCACCTGGAAACTGAACTCGAGAGAGAACGCGCGCTGGTCGAGAAAAAACGCCTGAGTGAGTTCGAGACCCTCGAGGGGCGTCTGGACGAGCGGTTAAACGCGCTCGAGGCCACCGTCCAAACAGCCGTGCAGTCGGCCCTGGCAGAGCAGCACAGCCGCTTCGAGCTGAGTGAGCGCGCGCAGCTAGAGCGTCTCGAGACGCAGCTGCTGGGGATTCGCAACGACCTCGCCGACGATATTGGTGAGATCAATACGGCGGTCCGGCGCAGCTTGCCACCCGCGACGCCGCCCGAAAACGGTCTCGACTAGTCCCACTCTGCTACGCTTGAGGTATGAGCGACGTTACTACACCCGAAACCGTCACCGGCCCCTCCCATAACGGCCTTCCCAGCAAAGAGGCGCTGCTCGAGGCGCTCAAAGTCGTTAAAGACCCAGAGATACCCCTCAACGTCGTCGATCTGGGTCTGATCTATAATGTAAACATTAAAGAGGGCGGCGAAGTCGATGTCGAGATGACCCTAACCAGTATGGGCTGCCCCGTCCAGGACATGATCCAAGCTGACGCCGAACTCGCCTGTATGCAGGTAGAGGGCGTTAAAAAAGTCAACGTCGAGTTCGTCTGGTCGCCCCCGTGGAGCCCCGCCAAAATGAGCGAAGACGGTAAAAAGCAGATGCGGATGTTCGGCTTCAACCTTTAGTTAGGCTCCCCCATGTCACTTCACTCGTCTATTCGTGTCCCGGTTGACGACTCTTGCGTTGCGCTCATCGGTAAGGCGGTGTACGTCTTCGCCTACTACGAATGGACAATCATTTATACTATCGACTACCTTCAAACCGGCTTTGTAAGCGGGTACAGCCGGGGCAATCCTATGACCTCCGGAAACGTGCGCCAAGAGCTACAGAACGTTATAAACAGCTCACACGTATCGTTTGTTGACGTGTCGAGGGCAGAACTTCAAACCTTCTGTGATGAGTTTGAGAAGCTAATAATCAAGAGAAATGCTCTGATTCACGCCCATCCTGTCACAGACTCAGACGGATCGCAAATCCTCGCGTATCAAACTAAGGCTACAAAGCCACTTCCGGATATGAAATGGCCTAAAGCTGAGGTGGAGTCTATTATTCAGGAGTTTGATGCAGCCGCATGCAGTGCCGGGATACTTCTTGACCGCCTCCGCTAGCGGAGATAGCAGTAAACCTTATCTAAACGATTTGTTCGGTGACGCCGACCAGTGGCTTGTCGTGCGGAGCTGGCCTTACCTTTATTCCCGGTGATACGGATGCCCCGCCCGAATGGTCTCGGCCCGGTACAGCTGCTCCAAGAGCACCAGCCGCGCCAGCTCGTGCGGCAACGTCAGTTTGGACAGGCTCCAGCGTTCGTCTGCGCGGTTCTTGAGCACGTCGCCGTGACCGTTCGCGCCACCCAGCAAAAAACTCAGTTGCGAAACCGAGCGGGTCTCGAGTTCACCCACGCGCGCCGCCCAAGAAGCCGAGGTGTGTTCGCTGCCGCGCTCATCGAGCGCCACCAGATAACCGCTCGCCGCATCCAAGAGCGCCGCGCCCTCTTGCTCTACACTCCCCTGCGGTCCACCGCGTCCCTCTTTCAGCTCGAGCACCTCGACTTTGGCGTACGGCCCCAACCGCTCCAGAAAGTGCGCGCAGCCCTCACTCAAAAACCCGCGCTTGAGTTTGCCGATAGCGACGATTCTATATTTCATGCTTGCTTACCTACCTCCAAAAAAGTTCGGTCAGGGCAGTCCTACAAACTGCTCTGACCGCTTCTGTCTTACAGTTCTCGAATTGCCTTTACGATGAGAATCAGCTTTTCCAAAATCAAGACCATTAGAAACAGTTCCGAGAGCAGATTCAAGTCCCTGTTTTGACCCCTTCCACGAAACTATGTTTATTCATGGACCAATCACCTGTGCGTACACAAGAGCCTTCGTTGAGCTATTGTGTGATTAGGTCAGACGGGTGATTATGCCGTTCTGGTTTTAGGCGGAGACACCTGTTCGCGCAGTCGTCCCGCCCTATTTTTTGTCTACACTGGTCACCTCCATCAACTCAGGACTTCTGACTTTCGCGCCTTCGCAGGCTCGAGCTTATTCAACAGTTCCTGCTGCCGCGTTTTTCTCAGCCCGCTCGTGGCGAGAGATTTCTCGAGCCCTTCGCGGTCGAGCGCCCCCAGGAGCAGCTCGAGCTCTGAACGCGAAAAGGTCTTGGCGTAGAGCAGGTGTTCTTCAAACGCTTCATAAGCAAGAGGCGCGACGGTACGCGCAAGCTCCGCCATCACCTCGGCGTAGACGCGGATTTCGGCCTGCGCGTGGACGTCTAGGCGTAACCGCAAAAAATGAAACAAGTTGTGCAGGTCGATCTGCCAGTACATTTCGGTATATAGAGACAGCGGCAGGTTGATGCGTGCGAGCTCGCGGGCTACGTCTTCGTCTAAAAGTTCCTGATACCCGGCGTAGGCGTCGGCCTGCCCGGTTTGGAGCAGCTCGAGCGTCTTTTGCTGAAGAGGTGCCGGAACCTCGCCGTCGCTGCGGCCCTGTTTGTTCACCACACTCTGACGCCGCACTTCGCGTGCTTCGGGCAGGTAAAACTCGTCGCGCATGACGCTGTAACGTCCAGAAATCTCGTTCAGGCGCGCGGTGCGGTGCCGGAGCCACTGCCGCGCTACAAAAATCGGCATCTTCAGGTGAAAGGTCAAAACTACCTGCTCCAAAGGCGAGGTGTGCTTGTGCCGCACCAGATAGTCGATCAGCGCGGCGTCTTCGCGGACGGTTTTGGTGCCGTCCTGGTATGACACCCGCGCCGACTGTACGATGCGCGCGTCACCACCTAAATAGTCCACGAGACGTACAAAACCTTTGTCCAGAACACGGTGTTCGCGCCCTAGAAGGGCGTCTGCTGCGGGAACCGTCGGTTTGGTCATGAGGATATCTTAACCCCCTATCCGGTTGCCGTCAGGCAGGGCCGCCGGAGACCGGGGGCGAGTTTACGACGCTTTACACGCAGCCCGGTGCGCTGGAAACGACGCGATGAGACAAGAGCGTTGTACTTTTATACTTTTTACGATTTGCTTGTATATCTCCGTATGTCTTGCTCGATCAGCTCGCCCGGGTCGACAGGTTATGGGGTGTCATCATCTAATCTTTGATGCTTAGCAGCAACACCACCCTTATCAGCTGCGTGTGTAACTTACGCAAATGCCGTCTAACACGACCTAGATAGATGATAGTTCAGTGTGTGTAAATAATTACGCGTTAATGTTCTGTGCTTGTCTACCCCTGACGTTTTTGCGTGGACCGCCTCCAGCGCGCACATGAGACAAAAAACGCTCTGCCGGAGAATGTCTCACGAGTCTTTAATGATGTTTGACAGTCACGGCGGGCTTGTGAAATACTGCCGTTGGACTTGTGCCTTTACAGGCCGTATTGAAAGGAGGTGCAACCCACTTGAACCGGCCCGCACGAGACACAACTCCCGACGAGCACCGACCCCTTTAAGTATGCGCTATGAGGAAACTCGGCAACTCTCGCGCGTCACACTACGCAACCGCTCGTCGACTGCAAGAATTTCAAGTCACATGTTCAAGGGGTTACACACATGAAAAAAATTTTACTCGCTCTTCTAGCCTCGACTGCGGTCGGGACTGCGGCTATGGCGCAGGAGTTTCCGGATGTTCCGGCAGGCTCTTACGCTGAAGAAGCCGTCGCCCGCCTCGCCGACCTAGGCATCGTCCTCGGGTTTCCCGACGGCACCTTCCGTGGCAATGACGCCTTTACGCGTTACCAGGCCGCGCTCGTCGTCAGCCGCCTTTTAGACGTCGTCGACGCTGAAATGCTCACCGACGCCGACCTCGATACGGTCCGCAACGCCCTTCAGGAACTCGCTTCCGACGTTGCCGCCAACGAGCAAGCCGTCAGCGATTTGCAGGCTGCTATCGACGGTGCTGACGGCGCTGACGGTGCCGCTGTCGAAGAGTTGCAAGCCGAACTCGACGCGCTGACCGTTGAACTCGATACGCTGACTGCGGCGCAAGGCGCAGCAGCAGGTTTAGAGCAGCAGGTCGCTGCCAACACCGACCAAGTAGGTCAGTTAAGCGACCTGATCGGTATCCTCAACGAAGACATCGCTACACTCGGCGTACCTGCCGAAGTCGATACCGGCTTTTTGGACGATATCGAGCAGAACAGCACCGACATCGCCAACTTGCGCGAGTTCGTGGTGCTGCTGCGCCGCGACCAGGTCGGCGTTACCGAACGCGTAGCGACGATTGAAGAGAGCGATACCGCGCAAAACGCTCGCTTGGACGACTTCGGAGCTCGAATCACCGCCCTCGAGGAATCACAGGTCGCGTTCAGCGGCTCGATTGGTCTCGAGTACAGCGTTGGTCGCCTCAGCGGCGCTGAAGACCCGTTCGACGTCGACCGTATCTTCGGGGTCGGCCTCAAGCGCGACCAGCCCGTGACCATCTTCTCGGGTCTTTTCCAAGACGTAACCGACGACATCAACGACGACGGTGACGAAACCGACGACGGTGAAGAGGCGCAGGATCGTCAGGATATAGAGTTCTCTAGAGGCGATTTTGCTCCTGAACTAGAACTCAGCATCGACTTCTCCTCGCAGAGCGGCATCGCGCCCGAGTCGGGTCTTAACACCTTCGACGCCTCGGTAGCACTCGAGCTTTCCGAAGGCACCATCCTTGATCCCGACGCCGACGTTGATGGTAACGCTGACGGGCCCTTCGACTTTGCTGATCCCGACAACTACTTCGACGGTTACGTTTTCGTCTTCAATTCGTTTGAAGCGACGCTCGGTCCTATCGGCGCAGAACCGATCACCTTTTTCTACGGTGAAGAACCCGGCGCAGAATTTACCGATTACGTCTTCGAGAGCATTGGGCCGGGTTTCCGCGCCGACATCGGCACACCCGATTTCTTAGCCTTCTTGCAGCCCACCTTGCAACTCGCCTACGGCGTTTATGAAGAGGGCGGCGACGACGACGGCGACACCATCGAACTTCCCGATCCCGGTGAAGCGGTGCTCGCAGTCGACGGCGCGCCCGCTGCGAACGTCTTTGCCGACGCCTACTACCGCGGCATTCGCGGGACGCTCACGCCTTTCTCGGGTGAAGGTCTTGCAGCGACCGGTGGTTTCTCGGTCGGTATGCTCGCCGGAAACGCCGACGAACACGCCGACGCCGGTAACGATAACGTCGACATCGGCGTTTACGGTCTCGACGGTCAGCTCAGCTTGAGCATCATCAACCTCGAGTTCGAGTACGCCCAGAACAGCATCGGCGACGCCGCGACCTTCCAAGCTGGTGACTCGGTGCTTGAGGGTCCGGCTCCCGGCGAAGAAGACGACGTTCCCGTAAACTTTGACGGTGCTCCCGTCGAAGAAGACGACGAAATTCCCCTGGGCCTTACGGTCGGCGACGCTGCCGGTCAGGTTCCCGGTTCCAGCTCGCTCGTCTACGCCGAACTTACGGTCGATACCGAAGCGGCGGGTATCCCGCTGCTCAGTAGCCTCTCGGCAAACTACCGTGATATTCCCGAGTTCTGGTACGGCCTTAAGTATGACGAGGACACCTATCCTTGGGACCTCGACCAGACCGGTTTCGGCGCAGAAGCGACCCTCAGCCTGTCGATCTTCAACCTCACCGGTTTCATCGACAACTACAGCGTTGAAGACAGCAACCCGACCGAAGACGCTATCGATGCTAACGGCGAAACCTTTGCCGGTAGCCAGGTGGCGGCCTACGGTGTTCGCGCTGGTGCTGAAGTGATCCGCGCCGTCGAAGTCTTCGGTTTTTACACTGTTGCAACCTTGGATGGTACCCAGGTCTACGACCTCAAAGATGCAGAGCGTAACGGCGATTACCTCGCCGGTTACGGTATCGGCGTCGAGCACGACGGCGAAGCCGAAAACGCGCTCGTCCCCGGCCTTGACTTCAGTCTCGCCTACGATTTCCAGAGCATGAACTTCACCGCTGCGGACGCCGAAGCGGAACTCGCCCTCGGTTTTCTCACGCTGTCGCCCTACATCAGCTTTAGCAACGATGAAAGCCCTGCGGTCAACAGTGACGACGAAGAGACGCTCGAGGTGGGTACGGGTATCGTGACCGAACCGCTCGACGTGCTGCTTCAGCCGAGCTTTGCCGCGAACGTCAACTTCCGTAACACCGATCACACCGATGTAGAGGGCATTGCCGGTGGCTACAACGCCAACGTGCTTCAGTACTCGGTCGGTATTAACTTCAACCAGTTCCTGGTTGAGAACAGCACCTTCGGGATTCGCTACGGTTCGTACACTGCCGAGAACCTCAAGGTTGAACCCAACACCGACGGCGCTGACGATTTCGCCAGCGATATCAGCGGTGATGACGCGCCCGGTACCGGTGAGCAGAGCACCAACGGCTACGAACTCGTTTGGAACTATTACGGGCTCGAGTTCGGTTACGGTGTCTACTCGAACACCAACCCCACTGCCAGCCCCAACCCGGGCGAAACCGGTGGTCAAGCCTTCTCGGTCTCCTACACGGTCAACTTCTGAGCCTGTAGAGGACGCAACACCAGAGAGAACCCCACATGACGTGGGGTTCTTTTTATTTTGCCTCCTCGCCGCGCGCGGTACACTCGCCCCATGTTTAGAACTGCTGAGCTTTTCGACCACGCGCAGCTACCGCCGGAACTGCGCGACCTGCTCGACACCGAACATCCCTGGGAGATTCTGGCCCGGCTCGACGCGTTTGCAACGTCCGTGCCCGCGCAGGTGCGCGGCGACGTTCACCCGACGGCAGTGCTCATCGGCAACGTCTTTGTCGCGGCGGGGGCCAGTGTCGGCCCGCACGCTCTAATCGAAGGCCCGGCGTGGCTCGGCCCCGGCGCGGTGGTCGGTCACGGTGCTTATCTGCGCGGGAACGTCGTGCTCGCGTCCAAAGCCAAGGTCGGTCACGCCACCGAAGTCAAGCGTTCGGTGTTTTTGCCCGCCGCCGCCGCCCCTCACTTCAACTATGTCGGGGATTCGGTCCTCGGCAGCCGCGTCAACCTCGGGGCGGGGGTCAAGCTGGCAAATTTTCGGGCGCTCACCGGGACCGTCAAAGTTGCAGGTTTCGATACCGGACTTCGCAAATTCGGCGCAGCGCTCGGAGACGACGTATCGCTCGGTTGTAACGGTGTGACTGCGCCGGGGACCGTGGTCGGGCCGCGTACGGTGGTCTATCACGGCGCGATGCTGCGAGGACTCTACCCCGCCGATACGGTACTCAAATTTCGGCAAAACCTCGTCGCTGCACCCCGTAACTAATGCCTTTGCACCTATCTGAAGCCGTCCCTGCGGCCCATACCTGATGTTTCCGCTCCGCGACGCCAATCCCCGGCACGGCCCGCCTTACGTTACGTGGGCGCTGATCGCGCTCAACGTGCTGATATTTATCTATACGGTGTCTCTTTCACCCCTCGAGGCAGGGCGCTTCGTATTCGTTTACGGTTTTATCCCTCAGAGCTTTTTCGACCACCCGCTGCCGAGTAGCTACCGGGTATTTAGCAGCATGTTTTTGCACGGCGGTTGGGCGCACCTCCTAGGCAATATGTTTTTTTTGTTCGTTTTTGGCGACAACATTGAAGAGCATATGGGCCGGGGCCGCTACCTGCTGTTTTACCTCGTCGGCGGCGTGTTGGCGACGCTCGCGCACGGGCTTTTTACACCCGCGTCACCGATTCCGCTGATCGGCGCGTCGGGGGCTGTGAGCGCAGTTTTGGGCGCTTACATCGTCCTTTTTCCCCGGCAGCGCGTGCTGACCTTTATCCCGCCGCTGTTTATCTTCTGGCTCCCGGCGTGGGTTTACCTGGGGTATTGGGCGCTTTTGCAGGTAATTAAAGCCGTCGGCGGGCTGGCGCTCACAGCAGGCGACGGTGTGGCGTGGTGGGCGCACGTGGGCGGCTTCTTGTATGGCGCGCTGATAGTGCGCCGACTGGCGTCTCGAGACTCGAGCTAAGCTAAAAGCGTGCCGGAAACCTCCCAGCACGCTCATTTACGGCAATTCGTGGTCGCCCGGTACCAAACCCTAAGCGAGTTTTGGCTACTGCGTGGTTGGGTTTTATTGACGCCCGCTGTTCTTCTTGCTTCCTACTTCTTGCTCCCTGCTTCTTTGCACCCGGCACCGCCTACCGCGGCACTCAGCTCAAAACGCCAAGCCTAATTAGACGGCTCGATCAGACCGTAATCCCCGTCGTGACGTGCGTAGAGCACATTGACCTCACCCGACTCCATGTTGCGAAACACGTAAAAGCTGTGTCCGACCGCCTCGAGCTGAATAGCGGCGTCTTCGGGTGACATCGGGCGCATGACGTGGCGTTTGACCCGGACGATCTCACCGGCTTCGGTTTCCGGTTCGGCTTCGGGGGGCAGCTCGCCGTCGAGCGGCAGGGGCGGCAGCGCGCCGCCACTCATAACGGGTTCCTGCGTACGTCTAGCGAGCTTGCGCTCCTTAAAGCGTTTAAGTTGACGCTCGAGCTTTTCTACTACCATATCGGTCGCGGCGTAGGTATCTTGACCACTCTCTTCGGCGCGAACGACGCTGTGCGGCAGATTGAGCTGTACCTCGACTTTGGCGGGTAGCGCCGGGTTGCCGTCGGCAGCGTAACTCATCACGACTTTGGCGTCGACGATATGCTCCGAAAAACGCTCGAGTTTTTCCAGCTTTTCCTCTGCGTAAGAACGCATCGCGTCGGTAATCTCGATATTGCGACCGATCAGTTTGTAGATATCCATCTAAACCTCCGAAGTGACGCCTAGTCTAGCACCTGAAACCGACGTTCGGGTCGTCACCCGGCGGGGTTGGCCACAAAACCACACTCGGCTCGCCTGGTGTACTGCGCGAGACCGGCGCGGATTTTGGGTTGGTACCGGCTTACTAAGGTTTGCGTGAGCAGCCGCTACCTCGACCCCTGCGGGGTCAGACGCGGCCTAGCGCCTCGCCTCGCCTTTGGCGGGCAAATTGGCGACGAGCACCATCCGGTCGCCCTGCTGCTCTAAAGACACGTCGTAATTGTTTTCGTCCGAAGGGAAGTACTTGCTGACAACTTCCAAAAGCTCACGCTTCAGCTCGTCCATCTTGCCCGGTGGCAACCCCGAGCGGTCGTAGGAAAGCACCAGCTTGAGGCGGTCTTTAAGTTTGTCTTTGCTCTTTTGCCGTCCAAAAAGTCCGAACATCAGCGGATCCCTAAAATGCGCCGCAGATAGGTCATTAGGCCGCTTTTGCTCTCGAGCGCCATGTGCGGAACGTCTTGTCCCTGCACCCGTTTGGCGATGCTGCGAAAAGCGTCCCCAGCTCCCGATTTGGCGGCGTCCAAGCTGAGCGGGCTACCGATGTTCGTCGAAACGATAATCTTTTCGTCTTCGGGGACGATACCGATGAGTTTGATACCCAGGATTTCCAGCACGTCGTCGACTTCCAGCATATCGCCGCGTTTGACCATATCCGGACGCAGGCGGTTGATGATGCACTTGACCTCGGTGATGCCGCGGGCCTCGAGCAGGCCGATGATGCGGTCGGCGTCGCGTACTGAAGACACTTCGGGGTTGACGACTACGAGCGCGCCCTCAGCGGCGCTCGCCGCCGTCTGAAACCCCGACTCGATACCCGCCGGGGAGTCGATCAAGATACGGTCGAACCCCTCTTCGTCGATGAGTTTCTGAACCGTCTCTTGCATCCGCTCTTCACTCAGTGCACTCTTATCGCGCGTCTGTGAGGCCGCCAACAGGTGCAGGTTTTCCACACGTTTGTCGCGGATCAGCGCCTGCTTGAGTTTGCAGCGCCCCTCGAACACGTCGATCAGGTCGTAGACGACGCGGCCCTCTAAACCCATCACCACGTCCAGGTTACGTAACCCCACGTCGGTGTCGATCACGACTACTTTTTCGCCGAGTTGGGCGAGCGCCGCCCCGACGTTGGCGGTCGTCGTGGTTTTACCGACGCCCCCCTTGCCCGAGGTGACGACGATTGCTTTAGCGTTCAATGTTTCCTCCATCACCCCGCACTGGCCGAGGTGTTCTTGTGACCTAGGTCAGCTCTGACGAATGATAACAAACTTGCCCAGAAAGTGTTTGGAGTGCTCCAGCAGATTAAGGATTACCATACACCAGCTGAGGAACAAGGAGACACCTCGGTCTCTACTACCAAGTTCTGCTGAGGCCAGCGAATTGATCCTATGGAACCGGCGCATACCTACTTGTCGCAAAGAGATAAGGCTCGATCTCTTAGCCACGTAAGATCAATCTTGCCCGAGTTATAGTCGTCATAATACTCAGGGTCTATAAGCATATCAATTTTCGGGTGCTCTGCCTCAGCACGTTCATTGAGGGCGTATTTCTTACCGTTTGAAGCATAGAAGATTACTCCTCTATTCTCATTGCACATAAGCGCACCTTTACGCGCCGTGAAGGGCCATCCTTCACCATAAATTGCCTCAGACACAACTCCACCTTCGACTTGGTGGCGAAAGAATCCCGAAGGTGGCTTCATGGTGATGTCTACTGTGAGGTCTTGAGGAACTTCAAAATGCTCTTCGATTTTAACGTAATCTCGGAGTTGACTCACGTATAGATATCCACCCTCTGAAAGCTCAACAGTAAATTTTGACCCCGTCCCCTTACCTTCTTCAAAACGAGAGCATCCGAAAAAACAATTCTCATCGAAAATAGTCACTGAAGCGTTCGGTGGCGTTACATTAAATGTGACGTCGTATTTTCCGTTTTCCTTGGGTTCTGGTAGCACTTTGACATCGCTTGATAGTTGGTTATAAACCTTCTGGTAGTCTCTAAAGATAAATGTCCGCCTAGCAAGTTCGCCATAACGGTCCTCAATCTCAACAATTACCTGATCGGCATTGATGCCTTCTTTTATAAATGTAGAAGTGAAATCTCTCGGGACCTCCACATAACCAAAAACACCTTGTTCAAGGGTAATTGGCCAAGATTCAAATTCCCCCATTTGCTGCCCCGAGCCGTCACTAAACGTAAATCTCACGCGTGTTTGACCATTGTCGGGGAAAGGAATATCAGGATAGATTCTGATCTCATATCCTTCGGGTGAAGGGATAATTTGTAACGTTCCGGGGTTGTTGTCATAAGGGTCATGAGTCATTAGGGACTTTCCATCGCTGCCCCAATAATTTCCATTGTTTTGATCTACCTTCCATTGAGGAGTGGAAGCTGACATAACCGTACTGAGGGACATCAGTACAAACAGAACTTGAAAAAACTCGTAATTGTACTTTTTGCTCACCCGCTGACTCCTTAAAGAACCAGTGCTAAAATTTGTCATTTGCACATGATAACCTTGTTCGCTAATTGAGGGGTGGAGAACAAAGGAAATTATAGGGTTTGTCTGTGAGACCTAACACTTTCATTGTTGGCGTAACCTCTTACCACGGCAAAAGCGTTAGGTTGGTCATCAAAGCGAGACATAACCTCCTACTCTAAGCCTCCCCTGCCGCCGTCAGATTGGCGTATTTGAGCAGCAGCCGTTTGGGTCCGGCCTCCTTAAATACCACCGTTATTTCGGCGCGTGGCCCGTCACCCGAAACACCCACGACCGTACCCGCGCCGAATTTGGGATGGTTGACCTTTTCGCCGCCCCGGTAGCTGTCTCCCTTAGCTTTGGTGTCACCCCCGCTTTCGGATGTGCCGGACATACTCGGGG